>Ga0335085_10000418_pt1 | contig 123095 bp, 117 predicted proteins | sample Lox_Sample_45_FD_206712 | JGI IMG/M metagenome (GOLD analysis project Ga0335085, IMG submission 206712) | Soil microbial communities from Loxahatchee National Wildlife Refuge, Florida, United States - Lox_Sample_4.5 | ecosystem: Environmental > Terrestrial > Soil > Wetlands | place: USA...
AGCGTCGGCCTCTTGCGGCCCTGGTCCCTTCGAGCTGGCGCGCCCTGCTTGATTCCTATTTGCGGCTGTCCTCCCCGATATACAAGGTCCCTCGGCTCCGCATCGGAATGCTCCGCTCGGGATGACGGGAATGGGCGGTGGTTTGAGTGAATCTCCCGGTGGTCGCGGCCGGACCGCGCCACCCTGAGGAGGAGGAAAGGAGGAAGATTGGGTCCTTGCTGCTTCCGATTGCTTCGCAGGGGCTCCCGGAATGACATGTCATCAAAAGTCGACCGGATTTGGTTTCAGCTTTTTCTTTGCATAGAGATCGGGCAGGGTCGAATCATTGTTCTCCCACACCAGCAGCATCGAGCGCTTGGGCGAGAATCCCTGGTGACGGATGTCGGCCGGCATCGCGGCCACATCGCCCGGCTTCATCACCACTCGCGCGCGCGGTGCGCCGGTGTCGCGATCCTGGATATCCCACTGAATTTCGTCGGTGAGCTGCACGAACCATTCGACGCGATCGTTGCCGTGGATGATCGGCAGAATGAATTCCTCGGTGGTCGCGCACACCTGGCTGTCCTTCACGGCCGAGCAGACCGACGGGTTCCAGGTAACGTCCGAGCGGGAGACGTAGCCAAAGAAGTTGAATGCATGGACTTCGTTTTCGAAACCGGGTTCGGCATGAACCTCGGGCTGATCCTGCGGTACGTCGGTGAACTGCCGATTGACAGGATTGCCGGCGGCATCGGTGCGCAGCGCGATGTCGCCCTTCATCCCCGTCATCCGGTCGGCTACCAGCCGCTTGCGAGTGATGGCGGCGCGGTTATTGCCGCGCTTGGGGCCGAACGGCGTGCCGGTTTCCTCCGGCGCGGCGAACGGATCGAAGCCTTCGTTGGTCCAATCATCGAGCATCGCCTCGAAGACCGCACGCACTTCTTCGGTCTTGAAATTCTCGACGTGATGCTTGTTCTGTGCGCGATAGCCCGCATTGTAGAGGCCCGCGAACACATCGACGTTGCCGTAATGGTTGGTGGTGCCGAAGACCTGGTCGAAATTGACGACACCGTAGAAGAAGCTCCACGAGATGTCGCGCATCAGCGCGCGCAGGAACGCATCGACGGGCATCGTATGCGTGCCGCCGGGCCACGCGATGTGGGCGAAATACTCGTCGCGATCGAAGCTGAAATTGCCGACTGAAAATGAACGGTAGCCGTAGTCGTTGGTCTTTTCCGCCATCGAAGGATCCTCGGATGCAGTCCTACTTCTGACAGATCTCTTTCCACTTCTCGGCCGTGAGGTCGCCGCGAATCGTTTGGAGGAGAATCACTCCCGGCCTGGCCGCGTGAAACTGGTACGCGGCACCCTTGGGGAGCAGGGCCATGTGCCCGCGGCGCGCGACGATGTATCCCATCTCCTTGCCCTTGGGATTCCCTTCGAGCATCGTGGTGCCCTCGCGATCGTCGGCAACCAGCTTCTCTTCGAGTTTTACGAGGCGGATTTCCACCTCGCCGTCCATCACGATGGCGGCTTCGTCGTGCGATGCGGCATACCAGGGTGAGGTGCCTTCAGCGCGAACCGCCTCGAGCACGTACTTCAGGTTCTTGCCGACCGCGACTTTCTCGTATGGTTCGGATTTGGAGGCGACTTCAAAGATGTTGGAAAAGGCGTAGTTGCGGGGGTCATCGTTGATGACCTGCACGCCACCCTTTTCGAAGTTGTCGAGCGAACCGAAGCGCGTCTGCCGCCGCATGATGAATCGTCTCCCTGGTCTCAGTGATGTCCCGCGGCGCGGATCACGGTGGGCGCGGCGGGCGGCTTGGGCATGGTCTTGCGCTTCATCGCCTTCTCGGTGAGTCGCGCAACCAGCGCGGCTTTTTCCTTAGCTCGCTTGTGTTCGCGTTCCTTGACTTCGGGCAGCACCTCGCGGCCGAAGAGATCGATCGACGACATCAGCATCTCGTGCGGAATCTTGCCCGCCTGCGAGAGGAACAGGATCTGGTCGACGCCCGACTCCTCGAAGCCGCGCAACGTCCGGCGAATTTGATCCGGAGTGCCGACGCAATTCTGCACGTTCGATGAAGACGCGAGCGGGTCATCGATTTGCACTTTGACGGGCTGGTTCTTGTAGCTTTCCCAGAGGTTGGTCTTGCCGGGCTCGTGCGCGCCAAAGAACGCGTAATGCCCGAGGCCGTACATGAAGAACCCGTGATGCTCATGCGTCATGTCGCGGACGAGCTTCTCGTTGCGATCGCACAGGAACGGACACGCCATCGCGATCTGCGGATTGAGCGCGTACCCGACCGGTTCGCATTCGTTCTCAATCGTCGCGTAGTAGTCGCGGACCCATTGGCGCGATTCGTCAGGCGACACGAACGCAAAGGTCAGCGCGCCGATTCCGAGCCTGGCCGCGAGCAGAATGGTTTCGCGGCGCGAACAGGCGAGCCACAGCGGAGGATGCGGCTTCTGCAGCGGCTTGGGCACCACGTTGCGGCAGGGAGCCTTGACGTACTTGCCCTCGAAGCCGGTGAAGGGCTCCTCGACCAGCATGCGGACAGCGGTCTGCAACCCTTCGAGCCACAGCGCGCGCTTCTCTTCCTGGGGAACATTGAAGCCGCCCAGCTCGATTTCGGCGGCCCCCTCGCCGGTGCCGAAGTCGCAGCGGCCATCGCTGATCAGGTCGAGGGTCGCGATTCGCTCGGCAACTCGCGCGGGCTGGTTGATATAGGGCGGCATCTGCACGATGCCGTGGCCGATGCGAACATTCTTCGTTCGTGCCGCGCACGCGGCGAGGAAAATTTCCGGCGCGGAAGAATGGGCATATTCTTCCAGGAAATGGTGCTCGGTCGCCCACACGTAGTCGTAGCCGGTGCGGTCGGCGAGCTCGACCTGTTCGATTGCGTTTTTCAGCAGCTGATGTTCCGAATCGGGCGTCCACGGACGCGGAAGCTGATGCTCGTAAAATCCGCCGATCTTCATTCCTGGAGTCCTTTCATGTTGAACCCGACTTGCCGGCCAAGCCCACGATCGTTATTATCAGAACAATCTCGAAACCTCAAAGACTCAAAGTGTACTGTGATGCCTGCCGCTTCCCCCAAACTGCACAGCGTTCCACGCGCGAACGCGACTAACCAATACTCGCTCGACGACGATATCGGCTACCTGCTGGCGCGCGGCTTCGCGCAGGCGCATCGCAATCTGTATCGGCGGTTGGCAGATCTTGATCTCACACCGCGCCAATTCGTGATTTTGATCAAGCTGCGCGAGGAAGGCGAAGCTTCACAGAACCGGCTGGGACGACTGGTTGGGATGAAGCCGGTGACGATCCATGGTGTCATCCAGCGCCTGACGGCGCGCGGCTTTATCGTGACGCGCTACGATGCTGCCGATCAGCGGCTGTCGTTGCATTCACTGTCCCCCGCGGGTAGAGCGATAGTCCCGGAGCTGATGGACCGGGCAAAAGGCGGCCTCGTGCAGACCTTGGCGCCGCTCAATCGCGATGAGCAGGCAGTCATGCGCCGTCTGCTGAAGAAACTTTTCTAGAGGCGCCGGGCTGTTCTCTCTGACGTGACCGCTCGCGGCAGTTGAGCCCAATCCACGATTGTCAGCTGGGTCTACAGAGAAGCCTCTATCAGTCCCGCGACCACAGTGCCGTTTGGACACGAATACACAGGCGCGGTCCCTCGCGATGATGCGCGTTGAGGCAGCGAGTCGCGACACTCGCTGCCACGTCCGAAGTGCGAAACATCGCGGCATCTTAGTCTGTCGTGAAGGCTGCAGACGTATCGTCCGCTGAGATCCCTCGGCTTCGCTCGGGATGACGTCCTGGCTCCAGGCGGGAGGATTGAGACTCTACCGCCACGACGGCAATTTCTTCACAAGCTCTTAGCATGAGGCTCACGCCGGGAGTACGCATTTTGCTCTAATGGTTTTCAGGATTTCACAACTGAATCGCAGGCTCGGCCGCACAGGATGCGCAGGCATCTAATCAGTGTTCCCCCGGACGGTGCACAGGCGCGTGAATCTTAGTAATGATCGCGCGGTGCTTTCTCGAGAATGGGCAAATCTAGGCTACAAAAGTAGTCCGGAACTGAGCTCCCGCTAATCGGGCGAGTCGCCCGACACCACTGAACAAGCAGACCCAAGTATTGGAATGAACAGCAGACCGAGTTTCAACATCCCAGGCCACTGACCTCTCTTCAGTGGTAGCCGGCGGGTCGCCGGTTTACGCGAAGCGTCAATCCCGGGCCAAGTCGGGCTGGCGCGATACTCGCCGCCGATGCCGCTCATCGTGCCCATGTACTTGCGCACCAGCGGCCGAGCCAAGCCTCGCTTCGCTTGCTAGTTCGCAGTCGGAGTCCAGGTGAAAGCCGCTATCTTCCAGGAGGCGCCGTTCTGCCGTAGTACGATGTTGACCAGGCCCGGGAAGCTTTCAGGTCGGCCGTCCTGTTTGAGGTAGATCACAACAGGCAGGATTACATTGGCACGCGCACCCTCAGTATCGTTTGTCAGCGGTGTCCCAGGCTCGAAGTCATAGTCTGTAAAGCCCTCGATGGTGTTCGACTTGTCGAGATCGGACATCCAGTTTCTAAATGCGTTCTTCCCCCGCCAATAAAAACGCGGAAAAACGTCGGTCACAGACGGCTGCTGGACGAAGAGCCTGGACATTGCCCGAAGGTCGCCCCTGTTCCAATCTGCGAATAGGGTCGTCACCGTTCCAAGTGGGGATGAATCGGATTCCTGTGCGGCCACAGACGGCAATTCGAGCGTCAAACAAAGTACGAATACCAAAACAACTACTCTCATCGGGTTGAGGCCTTTCCAAAGACGCCTGGTCATAAAGCCACCTGCCCCAGGAGAGTAGCAGCGAAGCGCGCAGTTATCGATGCGTTAGAAGCCAGAAACGGATCGGGGTTCCGGTAAATCCCCCCAGCACCGGGCCGCCGGAGGTGCGCGTTGAGGCAGCGAGTCGCGGCATTCGCTGCCACGTGCGAAGTGCGAAACATCGCGGCATCTTAGTCTGTTGTGAAGGCTGCGGGCGTATCGTCCGCTGAGATCCCTCGGCTTCGCTCGGGATGACGTCCAAAGCAGGCCGGGACTGAGCTCCTGCTAATCGGGCGAGCCGCCCGACACTAGTGAAGAAGCAGCCAAGCATTGGAATGAACCGCAAACCGGGGTTCAACATCCCGGGCCACTGACCTCTTATCAGTGGGGGCCGGCGGCTCGCCGGTTTACGCGAAGCGTCAATCCCGGCCGAAGTCGGGCCGGCGCCTGGGTGCCAGTTCGGTCTAGTTGTTCGAAACTTTGGCCTTGATGCCCGCGATGTGCAGGGCTTTTTCCTTGGCGCCTTTCAGGTCGTAGTAGCGGCGGGTCACGATGCGTTGGGCGTAGAGGCCGCCGCCGGCTTGCACGTTGGTGACTGCTTTCCAGCCGCCGTAGGCGTCGGCGGTCAGGTCGCGGATGGCGTGGAACAGGCTGGCGCGATACTCGCCGTCGACGCCGTTCATCGTGCCCATGTACTTGCGGACGAGCGGCCCCGTGACTTCGTTTTCGAAATCGGCCGGGGACGGCGCAGTCAGCACCGAGCCGCCGGAGATATCGTGCAGATGCCGGACCATCGCGTTGTAGTTCGCGGCCGCATGATACTTGCCGGCGTTGGTGTAGAGCTCGTCGGGGAAGGCGCCCTCGGGCGTGACGCTGCAATTCGCGATCGCGGCCTCGAGCGCGGCGCGCACCAGCGTGGCGTGGATGATCATCTCGGAGATCTTCTCGCGGATGTGACTTTCCCTGGCCAGGCCGTTCGCCTCGGCGATCAATTGCGCGAAGCCGACGAGCTGATCGGCTTCTTCCGCCATCCCGGAGAGACCGCCCAATCGCTCCCACAGCCCCAGCGAATGCGCGAAAACGGCAGCCTGCCCTACTTCACCATCGAGGAAGATGCGCTCGTTCGGGACGAAGACGTCATCGAAAATCACGAAGCCTTCGGGCATGTGATACCTGGACGAGATCGGAAAGATGCGATTGTCGGGATGGCGCGGCGCATAGGTAGTATCGACGATCTTCACGCCCGGTGAATTGACCGGCACCGCGCACGCGATCGCATAGGATTCCTCGCCCGGCTTCATCGCCTTGGTCGGAATCGTCATCAGCTCGTGGCCCAGCGATGCGCCGGTGATGTGCAGCTTGGCGCCGCGAATGACCACGCCGTCCTTGCGGCGATCGACCACGTGCGTGTACGCATCGGGGTCGTCCTGCTTCCCCGGCGGCCGGCTGCGATCGCCCTTCGCATCGGTGATGCACTCGACGATCCGGATGTCGCGCTTCTGCGCGCCCTGTACGTAGTGACGAATCCGCTCGGTGTACTGCGGGAGCGAATCGCCGATACGCGTGGCTGCCGTAGTCAGCGTCATGATCGACTGGTAGGTGACGGCAGATACGATGTCGGCCTCGTGCGTGAGGGGAATGCGCTCCTTCAGCTCGTCGGCCGAGTGCGGAATCGCCATCAGCGGGCTGACCGCATCGGGTTTGGGCGAGTACCAACGGTCGTAGCCGGCAGCGACGCGCGAGACGCAGGGCCCGAGGACAGGATGAGTTACGTGGTCGCGGACGCGTTCGCCCTCAAAGAAGGTTTCGCGATTATCGTTGAGGGTCTTCTTGTATTGCTCTCCGGTCATCATGGCCGTTGGCTCCTTGGTCGAATGGACAGGGTTCTCGAGCGAACCGCGGTCCCAAGATTAGCTAAACGTTCGTTCAATTCTCAAACGATTCGCATTCGCCTGGCAGGCATCCCTTGGACACGGATAGCCGCCTTGCATAGTCTAGCCGCGTGTCCGCGCCAGACGATGCCAACCTGATCGCGGCAGGATTCGATCCCGCCGCTCCCGCAGCAGAGGCGGTTGCCAGGCTGCGGCAGCTCAGCACAAACCCGGAAATTCCCGGCGCCTCGATCGCGCACGCGCTCGGCAACATCGCCGACCCGGGCGCGGCCGCGATGCTGGCCGAGATGGAGGCGCACGCGGCGGGATCGTTGCGGCGCGAGATCAGGCGGGCGCTGTTCAAGCTCCATCAGCGCGGAATCGAACCGCCTTCGTCCGCATCGGCGGGGCGCGCGCCGGTGTCCGCGCCTGAAGGGGGCAACCTGACGGCGCTCTTCTCGCCTATCGATTCGGACGGCGCGCGCATCATCTGGATCACCAAGCCGCGCACGCAGGGCGGCCTGATGCGCCTGTGGGGAATCGTGTCCGAGGAGGAGGGTCTGGTCGGAGCGATCGCGGGAACCGTAGGCCGCCGCGAGCTGCGCGAGGAACGCGAGGACATGGAGCGGCGCGCCGGCATGAAGCTGGTCGAGGGCGACTGGCGTTTGGCGGACTTCATCCTGTGCGAGGCCTACCGGCACACGCCCGAGGCTCGGCGCGGCAAAGTCGGGAACTTCCTGGCATTGCGCGCGGAACTCGTATCGTCCCCGCCGCCGACCGCACTCGACCATCCGGTATATGCGGAGCTGGCGAACGACGTCGCCAGGGATCCCGCGCCTGAGCTGCTCAACGAACCGGAGATAGCGCAATGGAAACTCGCCGGCGACCAGATCGCTCCTTATGTCGATGAACTGAATCGCGCGAATGAGAGCACGATCGTGCTGAACCAGATACAGCAGCAGGGCCGTGTCGCGCAGATCGTGGAGCGCGCGATAGCGCGCATATTCACGGGCGACAGCGGCGAGCGCATCCGCCGGCGCCTCGAGGACACCGCCTACTACCTGTTCAGGACCGGCAGACGCGAACGGGCAGGATGGGCGATCGCGGCGGCCGCAAAGATTCGCGATGGGGCGGATCTGAAACGCATTCCATTCTTCATTGGGTTCATCCGGATGCAGTTGGGAAGCGTGGTTGCCGAGGAGCAGCAGAAGGTGCAGGACGAACCGCGCCTGATCATGACACCCGCGGAAGCGATGCGCGCAGGTGAGGCCGCGCGCCAACGCCGGCGCCAATAGAAGATGATCGAAAGCAAACCATTGGCGGGAATCCGCGTGCTCGACCTTACCCGGGTGCTGGCTGGGCCCTTTTGCACGATGAACCTGGCCGACCTGGGCGCCGAGGTTATCAAGATCGAGCTCCCCGGGCGGGGCGACGATTCGCGGAGCTTCGCGCCGATCCTTCCCGGCGGTGACTCGGGCTACTACTACAGCGTCAATCGCGGCAAACGCAGTGTGACTATCGATTTGCGCAAGGCGGAAGGCGCCCAGGTATTCCTGGCGCTCGCCGCAAAATCTGATGTAGTGGTTGAGAATTTCTCACCGGGCACGATGCAGCGCTTTGGCATCGGCTACGCGGAGCTTCAGGCCGCCAATCCGCGGATCATCCTGTGCTCCATCTCGGGCTTCGGGCAGACCGGTCCGATGGCATCGGCGCCCGCTTACGACATCGTGGCGCAGGCGCTCGGCGGAACGATGAGCATCACCGGGGCGCCCGGCGGAGACCCGATGCGATGCGGGGTTTCGATTGGCGATCTGTCGGCGGCGCTCTATGGCCTCTCGGCGATTCTCGCCGCGCTTCGGGTGCGCGATCGCGACGGCACCGGGGCGCATCTCGATATCGCGATGCTCGATTGCCAGGTCGCGATGCTGGAAGACGCCCTTGCGCGCTACTCGGTTTACAAAAAGGTGCCGGGGCCGCTCGGCACGCGGCATCCATCGATCACGCCATTCCAGCAGTTCAAGGCCTCGGACGGATTCTTCGTCGCGGGCGCGGGCAACGAGGCTATCTGGCAGCGGATGTGCGACGCGATCGGCAGGCCCGAGCTGAAGGACGACCCGCGGTTTCTGCGCAACGCCGATCGCACGGCGCATCATCCGGAGCTCGAAGCGATCCTCGTGCAGCTCTTCGCGACCAGGCCGCGCGACCACTGGCTGCGGCTGCTCAGCGATGCGGCGGTGCCATGCGCGCCGATAGCCGACGTCGAGGAAGTCAGCCGCAATCCGCATCTCGATGCGCGCGCGATGATCCTGCGTGCGGACCATCCGACCTACCCGAGCCTGATCGTCCCGGGATCACCCTTCAAGCAAACCGGTTCGAAGGCGACGCCGGGAACCAAGGCGCCCGCGCTGGGACAGGACACCGACGAAGTGCTTGCGCGAGTGCTTGGCTACGACAATTCGCATCTTTCGGGGTTGCGCCAGCGGAGTATCATATAGATTTCGTGCGGCCCCATCGTCCGAGGGCCGCTAACTGGAGGAAATGACGTGCGCGAAGTTGTGATTGTCGACGGCGTAAGAACGCCAATCGGCCGTGCGGGCAAAGACAAGGGCTATTACAAGGAAATCCGCGCGGACGACCTGGCAGTGAATTGCGTCCGCCGCCTGATCGAAAAGAATCCCAAGGTGAATCCCGCGGAGATCGAAGACGTCGTCTTCGGCTGCGCGAACCAGTCCGGCGAGCAAGGGCTGAACGTCGCGCGCATGATCGGTTTGCTGTCGGGCCTGCCGGTCGAGGTCGCGGGAACGACGGTCGATCGCCAGTGCGGTTCGAGCCTCCAGGCGGTGAACTTCGCCGCGCAGGAGATCATGGTCGGCGCGGGCGAGGTCGCGATCGCCGGCGGAGTCGAGCACATGACGCACGTGCCGATGGGATCGGGGATCGTGCCGAACCCGAAGCTGCTCGACATGTTCCCGCGGGACATGTTCTTCATGGGACTGACCGCGGAGCGGCTGGCGGACATGTACAAGATCACGCGCCAGCAGTCCGATGCGTTCTCGCTCCGATCAAACCAGCGGGCGGTCGCGGCGCGCGATCGTTTCAAGCAGGAGATTGTCCCGGTCAAGCTACCCGATGGAACCACGGTCGACGTTGACCAGGGACCGCGCGCCGAAACCACGATGGAAAAGCTCGGCGCGCTGCAGCCATCGTTCAAACCGGATGGACAGGTGACGGCGGGTAATTCATCGCAGATCAGCGATGGCGCCGCGGCGGTACTGCTGATGAGCGCGGAGAGGGCGCGCGATCTCGGGCTGAAACCAATCGCGAAAATTCGCGCCACAGCCGTCGCCGGTGTGCGGCCGGAAATCATGGGATGGGGCCCGGTGCCGTCGACGCACAAGGCGCTGAGGCGAGCCGGCCTGGAGATCAAGGATATCGGGCTGTTCGAAATCAACGAGGCGTTCGCCGCGCAGGTGCTCGCATGCAACACCGATTTGAAAATCGATGAAGAGAAGCTGAACGTGAACGGCGGCGCGATCGCCCTGGGTCATCCGCTTGGATGCTCGGGCGCGCGGCTCGTCGTGACGCTCACGCACGAGATGCGCAGGCGCGGAGTGCCGCTGGGTATCGCGACTATGTGTATCGGAATCGGTCAGGGAATCGCGACCGTGGTCGAGCAGGTATGACGACGGTTCGATTGACCATAAGGGTGGCGCTGATCCTGTGTGTCGCGATTGGCGCGATTGCCACCGCGCCGGTTTCCAGAACGAGCTTCGCGCAGAGCATCGTCCCCGCCAGGGCCAGCGGCGCGCTGGATTTCGAGCTGCAGGACCTCGATGGCAACCCGATGCGCCTGAGCCAGTTCCGCGGCCATCCGGTGATAGTGGATTTCTGGGCGACGTGGTGCCCGCCGTGCCGCAAGCAGATCCCTGAATTGCGCGACCTGTACTCGCGCTATCACAAGACCAAGGGGCTGGAGATCATCGGGGTGGCGTGCGACACGATCCAGGGCGACAACACCAGCGAGATAGGACCGTTCATCAAGAAGTTCCGCATCAACTACCCTATACTGATCGCGAGCGAGCCCGTGGTGGATTCGCTCGGCGTCGAAGCGATTCCGACTACCTTATTTATAAGCCCGGACGGCAAACTGGTTCAGAAGGTGCTGGGCGCGGGCAGGCCCGGCGAGCTTAGCGAAAATGCGAAGGACCTTATCGACGGGGTCAAGGCGCCGGGTGGCGGATCCTCGCATACGCCCGCCGACGACAACTCGATCAGCATCTAGGGCTCGCGGGGACCTGTAGAATCGGGACGCGGGACTCGCTTAAATATGCGCCGATGGACGCGAGCGAAGTAGAAAGCATGATCCGCCAGGGAATTCCCGATGCCACCGTCGTGGAAGTTCGCGATACGACGGGCGGGGGCGATCACTTCGAGGCGCTGATCGTGAGCGGCGTGTTCGAGGGCAAGGGTCTCGTCGAACGGCATCAAACGGTGTACAAAGCGCTTGGCGACGCGATGCGGGTGCGTGTGCATGCGCTCTCTCTCAAGACACTGACGCCCGCGCAGTACGAAAACCGGAGGTAACGGCAATGTCCGAGGCAATCGAGCGAATCGAGTCGGCGATCAGGAACAACAAGATCCAGGTGTTCATGAAGGGCACCCGCAGCTTCCCGCAGTGCGGTTTCTCGGCAGCGACGGTACAGATCCTGGAAGAACTGGATGTTCCATTCGGGACCACCGACGTGTTGGCCGACCCCGAGCTGCGCGACGAGATCAAGCGCTACAGCAACTGGCCGACGATTCCGCAGGTCTATATCGACGGCAAGTTTGTGGGCGGATGCGACATCATCCGCGAGATGTACGAGAGCGGCGAGCTGAAGGAGCTGGTGAAGAGCGCGCTGGGCCAAAGCGCACAGCAGTAGCTTCTTTTTTGCCTATTGAGTTCGAGCGCGGCGAGCTTTTGCTCGTCGCGCTCTTTTGTTTTCGGCGGAACCGGGCCGTTTGCTACCCGCGCAGCTTTGCGAGTACAGGTTACTGACCGACTCAAAGCGAGGTAAGCGACCATGACCGAACAGGAACGCCAATTTCTGAAAGCGCTGGCTTCAGCGCCGATGCCGACCGATATTCCGGGATTGCGGTCCGCGATGGCCACCTTCGCGCCGATGATGAACCAGGATCCGCCTGAAATCGGAGCGCTGCATGAGGACGTCGAGCTTCGCGGCGGACTGCGCGCCGATGTCGCCGTGCCCAAGGGAAACGGGCCGTTTCCGGTAGTTGTCTACCTCCACGGCGGCGGATGGGTCGCGGGCAGTCCCAAGACTCATCGCAAGCTCGGCATGCAGTTCGCCGAGGCCGGATTTCTGACGATCAATGTCGACTATCGCCTGGCCCCTGAGCATCCGTTCCCGGCCGGCCTCGATGATTGCGTGTTCGCGATCAAATGGGCAGGCGAGAATGCGAAGCGATGGAACGGCGACACCTCGAAGATTGCGGTGGGTGGAGACTCCGCCGGCGGCAATCTGACCGCGGCGTCGCTGACTTCGCTGGCGGCCGAGAATTACGGCGGGCCGAAACCCAAGGCCGCGATCCTGATCTATGGCGTGTACGATTTTCCGGCGACACTCAAGCGCGCCAACGGCGTGATGGACGGGATGGCGAAGGCTTACGTTGGCGATGGAAATTTCCCGGCACTCACCGACGATGCGCGCGTGAGTCCGCTGAAGGCGATCAAGGCCGGAGCCCTGCCCCCGTCGATCGTGGTCTGCGGCACCGCGGACGCGTTGCTGCCTGAATCGCATGCGATCGTCGATGCGCTCAAGCGCGCGGACATCCGGCACGAGGCGCACATCTACGACGAGATGCCGCACGGGTTCCTGCAGATGTCGAATCTGTCGGATTGCGGTGCTGCGCAGCAGCGGATTTTCGACTTCCTGCGCCGAGTTCTTTAAGACATCTCCCAGCGGGTTGCGCGCGCAAAGCGCGCGCAACCCGCGTGGTCCCCCCCCTCATCCGGCGCGCGCGCAAGAGGATCCTTCGTCCCCTCGGTCCTCAGGACGCCTCGCCAGCTCGGCGCCTTCTCCCGGGGGAGAAGTCTTCCAACAGTGAGAGCACCTCATGGGCGATTGGTTCGATAACGACGAGTTTTGGGTTGGGTTCCGGGACTACATGTTCAGCCCCGAGCGGATGCAGCAGACTCGGGTCGAAGTCGACAACCTGATCGCCCTTCTCCGCCTCGAACCGGGTGCGCGCGTGCTCGACCTGTGCTGCGGGATCGGTCGTCATTCGCTTGAGTTTGCGCGGCGCAGATACGTCGTGACCGGCGTCGACCGCACGGCGGCTTACCTGGAGCAGGCGCGCACGGCCGCTTCCAAAGAAGGATTACAGGTCGAATTCGTTCGGTCGGACATGCGGGAGTTCGTGCGGCCGGATTCTTTCGACGGTGCGATCAACGTGTTCACGTCATTTGGCTACTTCGACGATCCCACGGAGGATCTGAAGGTTGCTCGTCACGTCCACGATTCCCTTCGGAGGGGCGCGCGGTTCATGGTCGATCTCAACGGCAAGGAGGTGCTGGCCGCGAAGTTTCGCGAACGTGACTGGAACCGGCGCGCCGATGGAACGATCGTTATCGAAGAGCGGCGGGTGCTCGAGGGATGGTCAAAGATCGAATCGCGATGGATCCATATCCGCGGGAACGAGCGCAAGGAATCGACGCTCGAGGTTCGGCCATACTCGGGCGTTGAGCTGAGTGCGATGCTCAAGGAAGCCGGGTTCAGGGAAGTCGCGACCTTCGGGAGCCTTGGCGGAACACCGTACGATCACAAGGCTGAGCGGTTGGTCGCGGTAGCTATGAAGTGAACGACCTGCGGTCGCGGGCGAGAAGCCCGCGCCGCCTGGACTCCAAGGGAATCCGGAGAATCAGGAAGATTCAGCAGGAGTACCGGGCAGCGGCTACCACCAGCGGACGCGGCCGTTGTCTACGTGGACGAAGCGGCCCGGATAGTAACCTACCCCACCGTCCTGGAGCGACCATGCGGCCGCGCGCACCAAGCCGAGCGAGCGACCCGGGATGCGAATGTCGATCGCGCGTCCCTCCATGTGCAGGCTGTGCGCGGAGACGCCCCCGCCCTCCGCATGCAGCATCGCGTTGGTCTGAGGAGACCGGTATCCCGAAATGACTTCGAAATGCTCGTTCGAAAGCAGGCGCTCGCGCAGCTTGACGAGCAGGTCGAGCAGGCTGGTATCGATCGGCTTGACCTCGTCGCGCCGGAAATCGCGCAGCAGGTAGTTGATGTCTTCGAGCGCACCCGGCACGTATTCGCCTTGCTCCCAGTAGGTGGTCTTCAGGCTCTCACCCGTGTGCAGGTTGTAGAAGCTCAGCGAGCGGGTGGCGACCTTCGCAACATTGCGCGATGCCTTAACATGCATACGCGCCCACGCCGCACCGGGAATGATCGTCGGCGCCGCACCGATGAGGCCCATCGCGATAAACCGGCGCCGGCTCAGGTTCTTGTCGTTTCGTTGGTTCGAATTATTACCCATGCTCCCATCCGTCGAACCGTCCCCCACGACGATTCGCCACCTCCTCAACTTCGACCGCATCAATTTAATCACTTAAACCGAGCCTCCGCGCAAGCCTGCTACCGTTCTACTTGCGGATTTTGCCCAACGCCTGTTCCACTCCGGCCATGCGTTTTGGCAGTTTTCCCTGGTCAACCTCGCGCAGATAGGGACCTACGCCCAGCAACATATGATGCGAATGCGCGTTACGGATGGCGGTGCGATAGCCCATCGCATCCTGGGCGTTGTTCAGGGCAAACTTCAGCATCCTCAGAGTCATGCGATCGCTCTCCGCGATCCGGTTCGCGAGCGCCAGCGTTTCTTCTTCCAGCTTCTCGCGCGGCACCACGATATTCACGAAGCCCAGCCTCTCCGCCTCTTCGGCTTTCACAAACCGGCTCTGGAACAGAACTTCCTTGGCCTTGCGAATCGGCATGTCCCACGGGATAGAAAAGTACTGGAGCAGCGACGGCAGGAACATCGCGTCGTCCGACGCGACGATCAGATCCATCGCGGCCGCGAACATCCATCCGCCGAAGATGCAGTAGCCGTGGACCTGCGCGATGGTGGGCTTGTCCAGATCGCGCCATCGCAGGGTATTGTCGAGGAACAGGCGCCGCGATCGTTCGTAGATGGCGCGCAAGCCCTTTCCATACGGGCGTTTCTCGGCGTCGGCCTTTTCGTCCGGACTGCCCAGGTCGTGCCCCGCGGAGAAATGTTCGCCCTTGCCCGACAGGATGATCACGCGGACGTCGTCGTCCGCATTCGCATTTTTGAACGCATCGTCCATCTCTTCCAGCAGCACGCGCGATTGCGCGTTACGATATTGCGGCCGGTTCAGGATGACACGCGCGATCCGATCTCTTTTCTCAAACTCGATTTGCTTGTATGCCATCTCTTGTTCGCGCTCCCTTATCGTGATTGCGCTTGGGGGGCCAGGATCAAATCTTATCGCTCAGTACACGGGTAAAGGCTATGGCTCTTTGGAAACCTGATCAGACTTTTTATCCTTCTCCGAAAATGGCGATGAGCGCGCCGCGCGAGAAGCTCGGTTACGTGGTGAGCTTTAATCCGACGGCGCAGAATGGCAAGCACGATGCACTCTGCGTAATCGATCTCGATCCGGCGTCGAAGACCTACTCGCAGGTGGTCGGCCGGACCGAGGTGACCGCGGTGGGCGATGAGCTGCATCACTTCGGATGGAACGCGTGCAGCGCGGCGCTGTGCCCTTATGCGCCGCATCCGCACGTCGAGCGGCGCTACCTGATCGTTCCGGGCCTGCGCTCTTCCCGCATGTACATCTTCGATACCAAGCCCGATCCGCGCAGCCCGCGCATCGTGCGCGTGATAGAGCCCGAGGAGCTGGCGGAACGCACGGGTTACAGCCGGCCCCACACCATCCATTGCGGGCCCGACGCGATCTATATCAGCGCGCTGGGCGCACCCAATGGCGACGGCCCCGGAGGAATCTTCCTGCTCGACCACGAGAGCTTCGACGTGCTCGGCCGCTGGGAAGTCGATCGCGGACCGCAGTATCTCGCGTACGACTTCTGGTGGCATCTCGGGCATGACGTGGCGATCACCAGCGAATGGGGCACGCCGAACATGATCGAGAACGGCGTGAATCCTGATTTGTTGCTGGCGGGCAAATACGGTCACGCGATCCACGTATGGGACCTGCGCAAGCGCCGGCATTTGAAGTCGCTCGACATCGGCGCGGAAAACCAGATGGCGCTCGAATTGCGTCCCTCGCACGACCCGACCAAGACCTTCGGCTTCGTGGGCGTGGTGATTTCGACCAAGGACTTGTCCGCATCGATCTGGCTTTGGGATCGCAAGGGCGACACCTGGTCGATCAAGAAGGTGATCGAGATTCCCGCGGAGCCGGCCGACGAGTCGGTGCTGCCGCCGGCGCTCAAGCCATTCAAGGCGGTCCCGCCGCTCATCACCGACATTAACCTGAGTCTCGACGATCGCTTCCTCTATATCTCGTGCTGGGGCACCGGCGACTTCAAACAGTACGACGTGAGCGATCCGAACAATCCCAAGCTTACCGGCAACATCCGGCTGGGCGGCATCGTTTCGCACGGAGCGCATCCAAAGGGCGGCGCCCTGAACGGCGCGCCGCAGATGGTCGAGATGAGCCGCGACGGCAAGCGCATCTACTTCAGCAATTCGCTCTACGGCGCATGGGATGCGCAGTTCTATCCCGAGGGCGTCAAGGGATGGATCGCCAAGGTCGATGCGAACCCGAGCGGCGGAATGACCCTCGACAAGGATTTCTTCATCAAGTTCGAAGGGGAGAGGCCGCACCAGATTCGCCTCGAGGGTGGGGACTCTTCGTCCGATTCCTACTGCTACCCGTGAGCGGCGCCTGGCCGTGGGTCGCAGTCGCGGCGCTGGGGGCTTACCACGGAATCGACCCCTCGATGGGATGGCTGTTCGCGGTCGCGCTGGGCCTGCAAGACCAGAGCGCCGCGCGAGTCATCCGGGCGCTCGCTCCTATCGCGATAGGTCACCTGGTATCGATCGGCGTGGTCGTCGCGATGTTCGCGGCGCTGCAATCGGTGATCGCGATTGAATGGCTGCGCATCGTCGGCGCGCTGGCCCTGATCCTGTTCGGGATCTTTCGCTTCGCGCGCCCGCGTGCGCATCCGCGCTGGGTCGCGATGCGGGTGAATTTCGGCGACCTCGGATTGTGGTCATTCCTGATGGCATCGGCACACGGCGCGGGCCTGATGCTGTTCCCGATCCTTATCGGCATGAATCCGCATGCCGGTGCGATGCATCACATGCATCATCACATGCCCGCCTTTGGCCACCCCGTTTCAGTCATCCAGGCGATCGCGGTGGTGCTGGTCCATACGGGCGCGATGGTGGTGGTCATGGGCGCAATCGCGATCGTCGTTTACGAAAAGGTCGGATTGGCGATCCTGCGCAGCGCCTGGATCAACCTCGATACGATCTGGGCGGGCGCCCTGGTCGCGGCGGGCGTGCTCTCTCTCATCATCTAGCCCACCTGCTTTCACTCCGTTCTTTCGCGTGCCAGCATTGACGGCATGCAGTCGCTGCGCCTGCTGCTGGTCGAGGACGAAGAGCGGTTGGCGGGTAACCTCCGCCAAGGGCTCACCGAGGAAGGCATCGCGCTCGATTGGGTCAAGTCGGCTGAAGAAGCCGAGCAGATACTTGCCCGGCACAAGTACGACCTGATGGTGCTGGATATCGGGCTGCCCGGAAAGAGCGGCGTCGAATTTTTGCGCGAGCGCCGCGGCGGCGGCGACACCACGCCGGTGCTTTTTCTTACCGCGCGCGGATCGGTCGACGATCGGGTGACCGGTCTCGAAAGCGGCGGCGACGACTACCTGGTGAAACCTTTCGCCTTTGCGGAATTGCTGGCTCGTATCCACGCACTCGCGCGGCGCAGTCCTGCGGCGCAGTCACCGGTTCTCAAGGTTGGCGACCTGGAGTTCGATACCGTGAAGCGTCGCGCACGTCGCGGCGGCAAAGCCCTGACGTTGTCGCCCAAGGAAGCGATGCTGCTGGAAGTCCTGATGCGTCACGCCGGCGAGGTGGTCACTCGCGACATGATTGCCCAGACGGTCTGGGATTCCGACTACAATGTGTTCACCAACCTGATTGAAGTGTTCGTCAACCGCTTGCGGCAGAAGCTCGACACCGATCCCAAGAACTCGGTCATTTCTACAGTTCGGGGTGTGGGTTACTCGATGAAGGCCCGCTAACGGCCGCGCTGCCATGAGTATCCGACTCAGGCTAACGATCTACTGGGCGCTCGTCCTCGGAACGATACTGATCATCTCCGCGTACGCGGCCCTGCGCCTCTTCGCGCACGAGCAATGGCGCCCGATGGATGCAGCGCTGCTCGAGGAAGCGGACACCACCTCGGACGAGCTCGAACATGCAAGCGTTGAGCAAGCTACCGCGACCATCGAGCGCTTGAGCCAGGAACGCGATGTCGGGCCGCATCGCCGCGCGCGACTGATCACCGCGCACGGAGTGGTCGCGGATTTCGGCGATCAACGCGCCGCGCCGCCGGATATCGCGGTCGACAGCGGCTTTCGCGGCCTGCTGATGAGCTCGAACCGATCGTTTCGCTTCGCGATTATCCCGTTCACGTTCCAGGGGCAGCCCGCGATGCTCCAGGACGGTATCGACGTGACGCCCGTGCGGCAGACGATCCAGCGTTTGAGAAAGGCGCTGCTTCTCACCGTGCCACTCGTACTTCTGCTGTGCGTTGGAGGCGGCTACCTGCTCGCGGGCCGCGCGCTCGCGCCGATCGCGGCGCTGGGCAACGCCCTGGGCGCTATTCAACCCGACAATCTGCGCGGCCGGCTCGAGACCGCGCCGGTTCGCGACGAGATCGGCCGGCTCGTCGAGACCATCAATGCCCTGCTGGATCGGCTGGAGCGCGCTTCCGCCACCGAACGCCGATTCGCTTCGGACGCCGCGCATGAGTTGCGCACCCCGCTGGCGGTCTTACGATCCGGCCTGGAGGTTGCGCTGGCGCGAGATCGCACTCCCGAGGAGAACCTGGCGGCATTGGAGAATGCCCATCGCGAAGTCGTCAGCCTCTGCAAGATCGCCGAGGAATTGCTGATGCTGGCGCGGCTCAATGGCGAAGTTTCGATCGATCGCAAGTCGGTTGATCTTTGCGAGATCGCAAGCGAAGTCGTGGGCGCGGTTGAGCCATTGGCAACCGCAAAAGACATCGACCTCCGATGGGAGCCTGGTTCCGCAAGGACGATAGTCGATGGAAGTGCGACCCATCTCCGCCGGCTGGTTATCAACCTGGTCGACAACGCGCTCAAGTTCACCCCGCCGGGCGGAACGGTCGCAGTCGAAGTCGCGAGCATCGGCGATCGCGCAATCCTGCACGTAACCGACACCGGCCCCGGCGTCGAGCCCTCCGAGCTATCACGCGTCTTCGATCGCTTCTTTCGCGGCGCTCATGCCAACGGCGACGGCAGCGGCCTGGGGCTGAGCCTCTGTCGCGAAATCGCGCGGCTGCATGGCGGCGAGATCACGGCATCGAATCGCGCGACGGGTGGATGCGATTTCATGGTCATCCTGCCGCTCAGTCAGTCGGGTTCTCTCGCGGTCGGCGATGCGGCGAAAGCTTAACGCCTGTTCATTAGGCGGCAGCGAAACTCGCTGGTATTTTCCTGCGAATGAAGATCACGGTTCGCTGGCACCTCGCTCTGTCATTGATAGGTGTAGTGTCGATGGCCGCCACCGGTCGAGCCCACGCCGCGCCCCTGACCCTTTCGGAGGCGATTGACCGGGCTATCGCGTTCGCGCCCTCGGTATCGATGGCGGCGGCCGACAGCGACGTCAGCGGAGCGCGTGCACGCGAGACACGCGCGCCGCTCTATCCCGCCCTTTCGGCCGGGAGCGAGTACTACCAGGCACCGGGATACAACACGACGGTGACCAATCGTGGAGTCTCAGCGGGGTTGGTCGCGTTGAACTACACGATGTGGGACTGGGGCCGGCGCGAGGCGTCGTATCTGGCGGCGCGCTACGTGAGCGAGGCCGCACAATTCGGAATCGCGGCGGCGCGCGCGCAGATCGCCTTCGACGCGAGCCTGTCCTACTACGACCTTATGCATGCGCGCGCCTCCGAGCGTGAGCTGACGCTGAACCTGCAAAGGCTTTCCCGCTACGTGGCCACGGTCGAGGCGCTGCAGGCCAGCGGCCGCGCTATCAGCAACGACGTCCTCAAGATTCGCAGCGCGCGCGATTCGGCGGAATTGATGCTCTCGGCTGCGCATCATGAGACCCTGATGGCGACGGCAGACCTGGGTGCGATGATGGGCGATTTCGGCGCATCGGACATCGAAGTCGTGAACCTGACCGACATTCCAGACTTGCCGGCCGGCGACATAACGCGAAGCCCCGCGATGGAAGCGGCAACGCGCGCGGTTTCGTCGGCAGAGCAACAGATCAAGGAAGCCAGGGCCGAGCGCCTCCCGACATTCCAGATTGCCCTCACCACCGGCGCACTCGGGATCGATCCGCCCAACACCGTCAACAACAACTGGGGCGCATCGTACGACGGAGTCATCTCGATGCCGTTGTTCGACGGCGGGGCGATCTCCTCGCGCATCGACCGCGCCAAGGCGAAGCTGAATTCCGCATCGGCGCAGTATCGGGAGACCAGCTACCTGCTGGAACGGCGCCTCAAAGATGCGAGCATTCGATACCAGGAAGCCGTACAGGCGCTGACGATTCTTGCGCGTTCGCAGCCTACGGCAGACGATGCTTTCGCGCTTAGCTGGACGCGATTTCTTGGCGGGGGCGGAGCCACCATTCTCGAAGTTCTGGATTCGTACCAGCAGGCGGAGCAATTGCGGATCGAACGCCTCAATCACGACCTCGCGGCTTTGCAGGCAGTCGCGACGACGATTCTGCTCTATGGGCGTATCAGATGAATCCGCGCAGATTTATCCCGCTCGCCGTAGTCACCGGATTTCTGGCGGCCTGTCACGCCGCGCCTGACGTTCACGCTCGCGCGCGGCCCACCAGCAAGGTGCAGGTGATGCTGGTCAGCGTCGCGACCGCGACGGTGATGCCGATGAACAGCAGTCTGCGCGCTCTCGGCATCACCGTGGCAACGCATCATGTGACGATCAGGGCGCCCGCTTCCGGACGGGTAACCGACCTGACGCTGAAAAACGGTGACCAGATCCACAAGGGCCAGGTAATCGGATACATCGTGAACCGCGAGATCGAAGCGGCACAGGCCGGCCTGGAGGTTGCCCGCAAACTGGATCCACAGGGGGCCGCCGCTCTTTCCGATTCGGTCAACCGCTACAACAAAGGTAGCGGCATTCCGATTGTCGCCCCGGATTCCGGCGTCGTTTCTCGTCCGCCGGTCACGAGCGGCCAGATGGTTGCCGACCTCGACCCGATCGCCGAACTCATCGACCCTACCAGCATCTACGTGGAAGCATCGGTGCCGGTTGACGAGTTCCACTTCATCACGCCCGGGATGCCCGCAACCGTCACGTGCGGATTGCGGCCCGGCGTCGCGTTTGCCGCGAGGGTCGGCGCGACGATTCCGAGCTTCGATCAGAACAGCGCGACCGCGCCGGTCCGGCTCGATTTCACCGGAGCCGAATCGATACCGGAAATCGGAGCGCCGGTGGAGGCGCGTATCGTGATCAGGAGCGTAGCCAATGCGATCGCTATTCCGTCAACCGCCCTGTTCCAGGACATCGGCGAGAATCGCTACCACGTGTTCGTGGTCGGGGCGGACGGCCTGGCGCATCGGGTCGATGTGACGATCGGCATTCGCGACAAGCGCATGGCGCAAGTGTTGAGCGGACTCAAGGCGGGAGACCAGGTCATCACGTCCGGGGGTTACGCGCTCTCCGACGGACTCCGGGTGCAAATCGCCAACACATCGTCGTGACGCGCACTAACTACACTCTCGCCATCCTCGCGGTGCTGGCGGCGAGCGCGCTTGGGGTGATTCTGGCCTTCGACATTCCGAGCGCGGTTTTCCCGGAAATGACCTTCAACCGGATGATCGTACTCGCGGACAGCGGCGATCTGCCACCCGAGCAGATGCTTGTGTCCGTCACGCGGCCGCTCGAGAGCGCGGCGTACGGAGTTGCGGGGGTGGAACTGGTGCGTTCGACCACCAGCCGCGGCAGCGCGGAAATCGACGTCACCTTCAACCAATCCGCCGAAGTCGCGGTGACGGCCCAGCGGATCAACGCGGCCATGGCGGAAGCGCGAGGCCATCTTCCCGAGGGCACAGAGGTCGAGGCACGTCTGCTCACCTCCTCCACTTTTCCAATCGTAGACACGAGCCTGAGCTCGAAGACCCGCAGTCTGGCGGAACTGACCGACATTGCACTCTACGATGTCATGCCGAGCTTCCACCGCATTCCGGGTTCGCAACGGGTCGAGGTGGTTGGCGGCAAGTATCGCGAGTTCGTCATTCGGCTCGACCCGGCCCGGCTCATGGAGCATGAACTCTCCGCGCAGGACGTTATCGATGGACTGGCGAAGGTAAACGTCATCGCGTCGGCGGGGCGGATACTCGACTCTCATCGGATGCTGCTGACGATCGTCACGACCGACTTGCGGGGAGCGCAGACGCTGGCCGGACTGACCATCGCGACCCTCGATGGGACCCCGGTGCATATCAGCGATGTAGGCACGGTCGAACTCGGCATCCGCGAGGATTACATCCGTACGGCTTCGGAGAACGGACCGGCGGTGCTGGTCAGCATCTCACGCCAGTCCAACGCGAACACGGAAGAGATTGCACGCCAGGCGCGCGATCTGATCGCGGAGTTTCAGCGGCGCTACCCCGACGTGGAATTTTCCATGTCGTACGATCAGTCCATGCTGGTCGCGGAATCGTTTCGCAGCGTGCGCGATGCGATCCTGCTGGGCCTGACATTCGCGGTGCTGATCGTGCTGATCTTTACGCGCAGCCTGACCAGCGCCATCATCGCCGCCCTCGTCGCTCCCTGCACGATAGCGATCAGCTTCGCGGTCATGCGCGCGGCCAACCTGACATTCAACATGATGACCCTGGGCGGCCTGGCGGCCGGGATCGGGTTGTTTATCGACGACGCCATCGTGATGATCGAGGGAATTCATCGCGGACGCGCGGGCGGCATCTCGACCCACGATGCCGTTCCGGTGGCGCTGACCGAGCTCGCGCGCCCGCTGGTCGCATCGACGCTGACCGTGATCGTGGTTTTCCTTCCGCTGATCTTCATGAGCGGCGTCACCGGGGTATTCTTTCGCGCCCTCGCCCTGACGCTCGGCGCGGGCCTGGCGGTATCGCTGGCCCTGGCGCTGTATTTCACGCCGGCACTGGAGATAGCCTTCGCGCCGCTGCGCCGCCGCAACCGCCCACCGGGCCGCATCTTTGCGCTGATAACTCGTGGCTACCTGGTAACGTTGCGGCCTTTCGTCGGTCTTCCCATTCTTTCGCTGATGGTGACCGGAGCGGCCATAGTTTTGACGATCTTCATTTACCAGTCGGTAGGTACGGACTATCTGCCCGAACTCGATGAAGGCGCGTTTACGCTCGACTTCATCGCGCCGCCCGAAGGCACACCCGCGGATACCGAAGACCTGATGGAAAGAATCGACCAGGTCCTGCTCAACACACCGGAAGTGGCCGCGTTTTCGCGCCGGACAGGCACTCAACTGGGCTTCTTTCTGACCGAATCCAACCGCGGCGACATTTCCGTCAGGCTCAAGCGCGAGCGCACTCGCGACATCGACCAGGTCATCGATTCCGTGCGCGATCGCATTTCATCCACGGTGCCCGGCGTGAATCTTGAGTTTTCGCAGATGCTGCAGGATCTGATCGGCGATTTGTCCGGTGTCCCCGAACCAATCGAGGTCAAGGTCTTCGGTTCGGACCAGCAAGCGATCGAGATGACCGCGCGTAAGGTCGCGATGCAGCTGCGAGCGCTTCCCGGCCTGGTTGACGTCTTCGACGGGGTGGTTTTGAGCCTTCCAGAGCAGCAGGTGATCGTCGATGAGACCGGGGCCGCGCGCTATGGCCTGACACCCACCGACATCTACGCGAACCTGCGCACCGCCATAGAAGGAACCGTGGCCACGCGTATCCGGCAAGGAGATCGGCTCGTCGATGTACGAGTCCGCTATCCGGATTCGTTTCACGATGACTTGAGTTCGCTATCTGAAGTACTCGTTCATGCCGCCAACAAGGGGCGCGTGCCGCTGTCTGCCGTCACCCATCTTGAATATCTCGGCGAGCGAGCCCAGATGAATCGCGAACGGATGCGCTCCGTGGTGCGCGTCACGGCGCGGCTGGAGAATATCGACCTCGGAACCGCGATGGACGAAGTACGCAAAAGCGTTGAGACAATGAGGCTGCCACCGGGAGTATCGATTGAGTACGGCGGTCTGTATTCCCAGCTGGAAGAGGCCTTCCGCCAATTCCGGGCAGTGATGCTCTCGGGCGTTGTCGTGATGTTCCTGGTGCTGGTCTGGGAATTTCAGCGACTCACGCCCGCTTTGAGCTGCCTGATCGCCGCGACGGCCTGCCTGGCGGGCAGCTTCCTCGCACTGGAACTCACCGGAATAACCCTGAATATCTCGTCGTTCATGGGGATAATCATGGTGGCAGGAATTACCGCCAAGAACGGTATCCTGCTGCTCGATCATGCCGAACATGACGTCGCTGCGGGCAAGGAACCGCGAGATGCACTGCTCGCTGCGGCCCGCATTCGCCTGCGCCCGATTTTAATGACGACGCTCGCCACGGCGGCGGGTCTCTTCCCGCTCGCGCTCGGTCTCGGCGCGGGAGCGAAGCTCCAACAGCCGCTGAGCATTGCCGTGATCGGAGGGCTCATTTTCGCGATGCTGCTATCGACGCAACTGGCGGGTGGGATGTACCTGATCGGCACCCGGAGAAGCGCGCCTGGCACAACACCATAGATTTTATTGGATCGCACCCGCGGTCGGCTGAGACAATGAAGTGCCGATGCGATCCCGGACCATCCGCACGCTTTGCGTTCTCGCGCTCATCTCTTCGCTGGGCAGCGCAATAGGGCTCGCTGCCGACCCGTGGAATACCGGCAACCCCTGGCACACGGGCAATCCATGGAATCCGCAAGCGGCCGTCAGCGCTACCGCAACGCCGGCGGCGGGATTCACTCCGAGCACCTCGTCTGCAGCCAACGGCCTGAGCGTGTCCGGCAATGCCGCGGCGGGCGCGCGCATCGTGATGACGAAATGCGCGGGATGCCATGGAGAAGACGGGTCGGGACGCGGAACCGAGCTGATTGGCCTCGATGTGAAGCAGCAGCCGATCGCGTGGACCGACAGGAAATCGATGTTGAGCATCACCGATCGGGAGATCGCCAACAAGATCTCGCGCGGCGCCAGGGACAATCCCGCCTCCGTGATGCCATCGTATGGTGACCAACTGACCCCGCAGCAAATCAACGACGTCGTCGCATACATCCGAAGCCTGAGCCGGTAAAGCCAGCGCTGCACGCCAGGTTTCACAGGCGCGGTCTGTGCTAGGATGCGGTCATCCGGCTTTGGTGAACGTCCGCACAAACTCCAAGCTTTTGTTGTCGGCACTGCTTTTCTCGATCGCGTGCGCATCAGGCGCGTGTTCCACTTCATCACCCGCAGTCACCCCGCCACGCCCGAGGGGCAGGCTCGAAATCGAGGACCCTCGCATCCGCTACAACGCCGATGCGGTAAAGCCCGGGGTATCCCAGTCGCAGGTGGAAGGCTCACTTGGAACGCCGGACGTGACCATGACCCTGGACAACGAGGAGACCGTCGCCATCTACGCGTTCTTCGCCGACGGCGGCAAGTTTCTCAACCCGGGACTTGGAGCCACCTATTTCTCGCACAGCGCGAGCAGCGCGGTTAACAATCCGCAGCTCGAGAAGTGGCGGCACGAGCTTACCTTCTACCGCATTCGGTACAACCTCGAGGGCGTGGTGATGGCGGTGACGGTCGATCGTCCGCTTCCCCGGATGGTCCAAAGCCAGGAATAGCCGACCTGCGATCAGACCGGGCGGTTGGTCAGGCGAACTCGATGAGTTCCCTGCGATAGCGCGGCGCAGTTCCGGGGCGAATCTGTCGAATCGCGGCGCCGAAGGCGAGCAGCCAGCCCTCCCGGCGCGAACCGAACTGAATTTCGAACTCGGCCGTATTGCGCAGCTTGAGCAGGTGCGTTCGGCCCAGGCCATGTCTTTGCTGAACGATCGATTGGAGCTCTTCGAGCGCAAATGCAAAGACGATTTTCCTGCCGCGCAGGAATTCACCAAGCCCGAGCGGCAGTCGCGGCTTTCGGCAGAACACGAAGCGACGGGTCGTGAGGTAGCCGTCGCCCGGCACGATGCTGACGCGGCCGCGTACGTACACCACGTAGCCCTGCATCCGGAGCACCTCGCCATCGAGAAGCGCGAACTTTTCGCCCGCCAACTGCTTGTTCATTGCCGAACCCGTCCCGTGCCCGTCACCGAGCCTGTCCCCTCCGCGATCATGTACTCGCCATTGTTTCGCGAGATCGAATCTTCGATGAATTCTTGCTTCGCCCGGTTCGCCTCCGGGCGCCTCTCGCGTCGCGCGTTGACATGAACGCGGGGGTTGGGAGAATACGGAGGGCTCCGATGGTCGAGTTGGAAAGGGTTTACAATGAGTCAGCAGCAAGCTTCCGCCACTGAAACCGCGGTACTGGTAGTTGGAGCAGGCCCGACCGGCCTGATGATGGCATCGGAACTCGCCCGCCAGGGCATCGCATGCCGAATCATAGAAAAGGCCCCCGAGATATCGCCGCTTTCCAAGGCGCTGGCAATTCACGCGCGCACCCTGGAGATTTTCGAGAACATCGGGATCGCCGATGGTTTTGTAACTCGCGGTGTCAAGGCTCACGGTGGAAGCATCTATTCAGGCGGCAAACGCATCGTTCATTTTCTCTTCAACAATCTCGACAGCCGGTTCCCGTATGCGTTGATGCTTCCGCAGAACGAGACCGAGGCGCTACTGGGAGCGCATCTGGAAACTTTTGGGCTCAAGGTCGAACGCTCGAAAGAATTGATCGGCATTACCCAGGACGCCGACGGCATCACCGCATCGTTGCGCCGATCTGACGGCAGCGAGGAGAAGTGCCGCGCTTCGTACCTGGTGGGCTGCGACGGCGCCCACAGCACCGTGCGTCACGCGCTCAATCTCGCGTTCGAGGGGGAGGAGTACACAGAGGTCTTTGCGTTGGCCGACATCATGATCGACTCCAGCATGCCCGACGATGAGATAGTCGGGTTCGCCAGCGAGAAAGGTCTCGTTTTCTTTTTTCCGATCAGCAACGGCCGCTATCGCATGATGGCCGATGTGCCTCCACCTGCGCCCCCGGGCGAGCCAAGCGTGCAGGAACTCCAGGCGATCGTGGATACTCAATGCAACCTTCCCGCGCGCCTGCACGATCCCAAGTGGACGGCGTACTTCAAGATTCATCACCGCCAGGTGGCGTCGTATCGCGTTGGCCGCGCATTCCTGGCGGGAGACGCCGCGCATATCCATTCACCCGCCGGCGGCCAGGGCATGAACACGGGCTTGCAGGATGCCTACAACCTGGCGTGGAAGCTGGCCGCATTCATCAAGGGCGTCGTCACGCCGGCGGTGTTGGACAGCTACGCCCCCGAGCGTCACGAGGTGGGAAAGCAAGTCCTCAAGATGACCGACACGATGACTCGGGTGATGGAGCTCAGGAATCCGGTCGTTACCGGGATCCGGGATCGCCTTGTTTCAAGATTGGCATCGACCGCGATCTTCCAGAATGCCGCCGGAAGACAGATGTCCGAGCTCGATGTAAATTTCCGCGACAGTCCGATCGTCGGCGAATACCATGAAGGCATCCTGAGTGCATTCGCCGCATTCGGCGGGCCTCGGGCAGGCGACCGCGCGCCCGATGCCGACGGGTTGAAGGTCGCGGGAGCTTCGCGCCGGTTGTTCGATTTGCTCAAGGGCGACAAACACAAGCTGTTGCTGCTCGCCGCCGGAGAGGATGCCGCCGAGTTGGCGCAACTGGGGACAATCGCGCGGCAGGTAGAAGCGCAGTACGGCAAGTGCATCGCAACCTTTTTGGTCACGAACAAACCGGCGGTACCAATTCCCGGATGGCAGGGCGCCACGATTCTCGACAGCGCCGGCGCGCTGCATCGGGCTTATCACGCGGCCACCGCGGGCGTGTACCTGGTTCGGCCTGACGGCTACGTCGCGTACCGATCGTTCCCGCCGAACGTTGGGCACCTGGCGGAGTTTCTTTCGCGGATTTTCGTCTAGCCGGCGGCTTCCACGCGCGTCCGCGGGCGATCACGATCCGCCCGCGCGCCATCCCTGCGAGAGGTAGTACTTGAAGATCACCTGTACGATCTCGTGTGCGATCTTGTCGCCGAGGTCGTTGGTCGCGGTCTGCGATGAAGTGGCATCTCCGCCGAGTAGCGCAACCGGGCCGCTCACCGCGATCCCAGGCATCGCGCCACTGTCTGCGTGCGTTTTGAAGGAGAGCACCTGGTAGTAGTTCGAAGTTCCCGGCGCCTGGTAAACATAGACGTTCGCGTTCAGTACTGCGGCCCCCATGCCGAAACCGACGACGACCCGCGATGCGGGATCGCCCTCGTGGACCTTCGTGAACTCGCCATCGATTACCATCAGGTTCCCGATGCCGGGAGGATCGCCGCGCTGGATACATGAAGAGCTGATGCCGCGCGATTTCAGCGTGTTAACGACCTTCCAGCAGATGGTCAGCGCCGCCTGATCGGCGACCTGCGTTTGCGCCGCAGGGACATCCTCGCCCGAGAGATCGGCATATGCGCGCCGGAAGATGTTCTGATTCAGCGTCACTTCCGACGGGTTGGTCGCGAACGGATACACGACGACGCGCGACGGCGCCACCGATGTCACCGGCTCGTTGCGAGTCTCGTGCGACACAGACGCGCTCGCACATCCCGCGAGTGCGCAAGCCATAATCAGCCAGTTGAGCCTGGCGAAAAGCGATTTCACGCGTTGCTCCTGTCGTCGTGAACTGATGACGTTGCTGCAGTCGTCAGCACCACGGCGACCTCCTCATTGTAAGTTTTACATAGCACCTGCGCCCTGGAGCCGCTTGGGTGCTCATCCCGATCAAAAATAGCAGCCTTGACGAGCTTTGATGACCCATTACGTGAAAGACCAGCCCTCCGAGGGGGTATGAGACTTGCTGTCTTGACCTCTGGCGAAGCGAAACTTTCTGTTCACCGCGCTTCGAGGGGTATGCGTCATGAAAAAGCAGATGTTTTTGATCGTCAGCCTTTCGGTGTTTCTGATGGGCTCTCCCATGATTTCAGGATGTTCCAGCCAAAGCGAGACGACGACCACCACGCAACAAACTACCGCGAGCAACGATCCGGAAGCTGCGCCGACTACTACCACTACCACCACCACGACAAGGGACGACGAACCCGACAGTGTGCTGGGCGCGACGTTCCATGCAATCGGGACGATCGTTCTATTTCCCTTTCGCCTGATTGGCGACGCGATCGGGCTGCTGGTCTAGTCCGGCTTTTCGCCGATCGGTTCCGGCTGCCACAAAGTCGCTGCGTTCCCGGGTCGCGCCAGAACGGCATAACTTGTAGAGTAGTGTTCTCCCCTCGGGTCGGGAGGATAGTTACGATGGGAACCGCCATTTCGCCAGCCGCCGCGTTCGACGCGCGTCCCGCCACGCGAACGGTTGCCGCAACGCGCGCCGCGGCTATTCCGTGGTATGTCTGGTGCCTCGCGGCGGCAGTTACGTTCGATGCATTCGGAGGCTACTGGGACATTTCGTGGCATATATCCATCGGGCGCGACACTTTCTGGACCCCTGCGCACATGATGGTGTACCTGGCGGGCATCCTCGCCGGAGTCGCCAGCGGCTACACGATTCTGACCACGACGTTCGGGGCCTCTTCAGAGTCGCGCGATGCTTCCGTGTCGGTGTGGGGATTCCGCGGCCCACTTGGATGCTTCATGGCGGCTTGGGGCTGTATCGCGATGCTTACCTCGGCGCCGTTCGACAACTGGTGGCACGCCGCGTACGGCCTCGACGTCAAGATCATCAGCCTGCCGCACTCGATGCTCGCAATGGGCGAGATGATGATCACGTTCGGCGCGATCATCCTGATCGCGGCCCACGTCAATCGCGCTTCGGGTGAAGAACAGGCAAAGTTCGATCGCCTGCTGCTGTTCGTCGGCGGCATCTTCACTGCCGGCTCGGCGCTCTTCATCCTCGAGTCCACGCCGATGGAATTCATGCACGATCCGCAATTTTACGGAGCGGTGTCGCGCGCATTCCCCATTGGCCTGATCGCGATCTCCTGCGTGTCGTCGTCGCGATGGCCGGCGACCGTGATGGCCGGGATATACACAGTGCTCTTCCTGGCGGCGCTCTGGATCTTTCCGCTCTTTCCGGCCGAGCCGAAACTGGGACCGGTCTATCAGCCAATCACGCACATGGTTCCGCTCTGGTTCCCGCTGATGCTGATCGTTCCAGCCGTCGCGCTGGATCTTCTGCGGGGTCTGATGGGCAAGCGGTGGGGACGCCTCTGGACCGGTGTCGTCGCGGGATGCGTCTATCTGGCGGCATTCGTGGCCGCGCAGTGGCCGTTCGCGAGCTTTCTACTCTCGCCCGCGGCTCGCAACCGCTTTTTCGGCACCACCTACTTCGGCTATTTCGATCCGGCCAACGTCACCTACGACCCCTATCGTTTCGTCGAACTCCGACACTCGGCCGGATTCGCGCACGGCATGATGATCGCCCTCATCTCCGCGGTCATCTTTTGTTGCCTCGGAATGGCCGCGGGATCCTGGCTGAAGACCGTTCGGCGCTGATTCGCGATGGGACTCTCCAGGACGCGGTGGTACGCGTTCGTCGCCGCGCTCGCAGCTTTGTTCGTATGCGCAGCGCGACCCGCATACGCGCACGTCGGCAGCCCCAATGTCTTTTACGAAGGCGATGCGGGCCCGTATCACCTGCTGGTGACGGTCAACGTTCCACAGGTCATACCGGGAGTCGCGGAGGTGCAGGTTCGCGCCGCGTCCAACGACGTGCGCCAGATCAGCACCGTCGTAACGCGGCTGGCAGGCGCGGGCTCCAGGTATGCGCCGGTTCCGGATCTCGCCACCCGCTCGACCAGCGATCCGCATCTGTTCACGGCCAGCATCTGGCTCATGGAGTACGGCTCGCTCCGCGTGCTGCTCAAGGTCAGCGGCGACCACGGCAACGCCGAGATGTCGGTGCCGGTGGCATCCTTCGCGCGGCAAAGTCTGGCGATGCCGCGCTGGCTTGGCGCGCTTCTCCTGGCACTCGCGGTCGGTCTGGCGGCTGGCATGATATCGATCGTGGGCGCGGCAGTGCGCGATGCGAGGCTTCCGGCAGGGACGCCGGTTGACGATCGCTCACGCCGCAGCGGCGTCATCGCGATGGCGGTGGCAGGCGTGGTTGTCGCGGCGGTTTTCTACCTGGCCCTTGCGTGGTGGAACGTCGATGCGGCAGACCATGCCCGCTTGACCCGAGCATTCAAGCCGCCACGCCTGACCGTCGCGCTTGATGGAGCGAACCGACTCAAGCTGACAGCCTCGGAAGCGGGCTGGTCAAAGTACCTGGCGAAGCATCAGCTCCTGCCCGACCATGGCCACCTGATGCACATGTTCCTGGTACGAACTCCCGCCTTCGACCGCTTCTGGCATCTCCATCCCGAAGCCAACCCGGACGGAAGCTTCGATGTCAACCTGCCGCACCTGGATGCGGGCCACTACGACGTGTTCGCCGACATCGTCGACGAGAGCGGCTTTCCGTGGACGATGGTAGGCGCGATCGATTTGCCGGAAGTAAAAGGCATTCAGCTCACTGCCGATGACTCGGGCGGCTCGTTCGCGCCGATTGGCGAAACGAGCAGCTCGGTCGATGTTCTTCCGGACGGAACGCGGGTCGTCTGGCAGCACGAACCGATCGTGGCGAACACTCCCATGGTGCTTCGCTTCGAGATTCAGAATCGCGACGGTTCGCCGGCGACCGAGATGCAGCCGTACATGGGCATGGCGGCGCATCTCGAGATCGTCAGGAACGACCTCAGCGTATTCGCGCATATCCATCCCTCCGGCTCCGCCCCGATGGCGGCGTTGATGCTCGCCGGCAACACCGGCGGAGGGCCGACGATGACTATGCCGGACGGCACCACGATGGTTATGCCGGAAAAAGTCGGGCCTGAACTATCGATGCCCTATGGATTTCCGAAACCCGGTCCCTACCGTGTTTTCGTGCAGTTCAAACGCGCGGGGACGATTGAGACCGCGGTCTTTGACGTGCAAGTCCAGGATCGCCCGCAGACGTCCTAGATCACCTTGCGGAAAGCGAGTGCGGGTGTGATTCGTAATGCGCCCGCAACCGGAATCAGGGCGCTCACCAGGCTGACAAAGATCGCGGCGCCAAACCCGACCAATGCCTGCGCGGGCATCACGTAAAGCGCGCCGTTGCCGTTCAGCACCGGGCCGAGCGTCGCGCCGCCCGCGAACAGCCAACAGGCGAGGCCCGCGCCTACCCCGCCCCCGATGATTCCGATGAGCGCGCACTCGCCGAACAGCAGCGTGCCGATCGCGCCTCTGCTGAAGCCCAGCGCGCGCATGACGGCAACTTCCGAAATTCGCTCGCGCACCATCATCGCGGTCGAGTTGGCGGCTATCAGCATGACCGTCAGGATAACGACTGCGCACAGGCTGAAAACGATCCCGCGCACGTTGCCGAGCTGCGAGAGTCCGTTGGACAGCGCATCGCTCTCCGTCTCGCTGCGCGTCTCCGCATCGGAGTTGGCGAACCGCTCGTCAATTTCCTTCGCCAGCATCGCCAGATGGTCGGGGCTGTCGGCCCGGACGACCAGTTGCCACGCGAAATCGACGTCACCCATACCGTGAGCCTTGAACGACTCCATCAGGTAACTGCGATTGAACAGGAAGGTGTTCGGGTAATGCCGGGACTGGATGGTCCCCCTGATCACGAAAGTCAGGTCCATCGCGGGCGGACTCGAACTGCGCAAGGTGATCTGCTGACCGATCTTCCAGCCATACTTCTTCATCAGCAGCTCGCCCACGATCGCCGCGCGCCGATCGTTGATGATGGCGAGCTGATGCTCGCGGCTCAGCCGGTAGTCCGGAAACACGTCCGCGATTTCGGGCCCGGCAGAGGCGGTGAACACCTGCTCGCTGACGTCGTGCCAGGTAGCGGGCCATCCGGTTACTGCCACACACGCGGCGCATCCCGGAAGCTTGCGGATAGAATCGCAATATCGCGCCGGCAGGTCGTACCACGGGGCGGTCTTGTTGTTGACAATCAGCCGCAGCGTGGTGGAGGCGTCGGCAAGGATTCGATCCATCGAGGCGGGCACCGAGACCAGGACCGTGAATACAAACGTCGCCAGCGCCACGGTCAAAGTCGTCAGGAGAGTGCGCCTGAGGTTCCGCCGCGCATTGCGCTCCATCAATTTGAAAAGCTTGCCGCTCATTGCCTCTAGACCGTCCGCAACGAATCGACCAGGCCGATTCGCGATGCGCGCCACGCCGGTAACAGGCCGCCGAACGCGCCCAACAGCGCACCGGCTATCAACGCCGACACGAATGCCGAAGGCGTCAAACGAAAGGTGAAAATGTACGACCCCACGCTCATCAGCCGGCTGGCCAATCCCGTAACCTCCGCGGTCAGCAGCCCGAGCACGATTCCCGCGAGCCCGCCCGTGATTCCGAGCAACACGCTCTCGATGACAAAGCTCGCAAGCACATCGAGGCGGCTGAACCCGAGCACCCGCAAGACCCCGACCTCGGCGGTCCGCCGAGCGACCGCGGAATACATCGTGTTCATCCCGCCGAAGATCGATCCCACGCCGAGAATAAAGGCGACCAGCAGCCCCAGCACCCGGAGCTGATCGACGAAGCCCGATTCGCGCTCGTAAAACTCATGTTCCGGCACCGCGTCCAGGCGGAGACGGGCATCGGTGCCCAGCGATTGCTGGAACGCATCGAGTGTCCCCGGTTTCAACACCACGTGCAGCGCCGCGAATCCGGCGTTGTAGCGGATGTCCTGGGTCAGCACGTCGAGATCGGTCCATACTTCCGACTCCCGGGTGCTGTTGTTGTCGGAAAAGATTCCCACGATCTTCCAGACGCGATGCCCGAAGCGCATATCGGATCCCACCGCCAGGTTGGGATAACGCGCGGCCAGCTTGCGACCGACGACCATCTCCGATGCGCCATGCTGCGGCCATCGGCCGCTTACAATCTTCATGTCCCGATGCACCCTGTACGCGACGGGATAAACGCCGCGCAGGAAGGTAAAGCCGACTTTTGCCGGTGGATTGTCCGGCGCGGGATAGAACCCGGTCATCATTTCGGGCGAGACCAGCACGGTGCCGTCCGCGTCCGTGACAATCTGTGGGCGGCTTTTGATGATCTCGTATTGCTCGCGCGATACGTAGCTGGCGGGCTCGGAATTTGCCGCCCGGCTCGTGACGATCACGTTCCCGCTGACCGCTGAATGCATAACGGTCCCGCGAATGCCGGCGATGAACCCCGACAGGATGAACAAGACCATCACCACCAGCGCGACCACCAACGCGGTCATGGCTGAGGTCGTGCGCCGCACCATCAGGCTGCGCAGGTTATAGCGAACCGGGATCATGGGCCGAGAGTCTAGGAATTATCCGAGCGACAAAGACGGCGCAATTAGGCGCCGGGACTGCATCGATACATTCGCGGCCTTGCAGACTCGAAAGGCCGGCGCGAAGTCAGTTCAAATCGGTGGGAACTTTGCCGGTGATATCGCGCGGCCGAATTCGCCGGATCACCCCGCGCATCAGCGTCATCGTCATCATTTTGTACATCGCATTTTCAAACCGGCGATCGTACCGCAGGATGGCGTCGTCGAGCTGTGAGCGATAGTAGAAGCGCCCATCCACGATAACGGCTTGCAACGAATCGAACGCGTTGAGGTTCCTGGTGGGATCTTTCTTGAATACCAGCATATCCGCGGGCGCGCCCTCCTTGAGGACGCCGAGGCCGGGCATCGGCAGCGATGCGCCGTTGCCGCTGGTTGCCGCACGCCACACCTCTTCCGGCGTATAGCCGGAATCGGCAAAGTTTTGCATCTCCTCGTGCAGGCTTTCCCCAGGCACCACGAAGGGATTAAGCGTGTCGGTCCCCAGGTGGACAGTGACGCCGGCAGCGTGCAACTGGCGCACGACTTCCTTCATCTTCGGCACCTGCGCCTGCATCATGCGCATCGCCTCCTGCAATTCTCCCGGAACGCCTCCAGTGCCGGTCAGGTATCGCGGCCACACGATTTCGGGGTACCAGCTCGGTAGAATCGACGCGACCGGATCGACGAGTTGCCGGTTGAAATCGTACAGACGCGAGATGCGATCGTTCGCCACCAGCGTCGGAGTATGCGCGATGTGCTGGTTGAGCGAGGTCTGGACGATGAACTTGATGCGTTTGTCGTCGAGATCGCTCCATCCCTTCGCCCGCGCCGCGTAGAGGGAGGTAACGTCGTCGTATTTTTGCAGCGGGATGACCGGTACTCCGGTCAGGTGCTGGACGTCATCGATATGCGCATCTTCGAACGCGACCAGTTCCGGTACGTGCCCCGCCACCGGCAGATTATGGCGCTTCGCCGCGCTCTCGATTGCGGCTAATGCCTCAGGCGTAAGGCGATCGTAAACCTTGACGAAATCCGCGCCGTGGGCGGCCAGCCTGTCAACCACGCGATCGGCATCGGCCTGGTTCTGAACCACCCGCGAAAATTCCCAAACCGGCGGTTGGCCGTCGAGATACGGGCCGCAGGTGAAGATCCGCGGCCCCGCGACCGTGCCGTCCTCCGTGTTCACCCGGTACTTGAGCAGAAACCCGTTGTTCCCCATGTCACGAATAGTCGTGACACCGTTGGCCAGGTACTGCAGGTAGAAGAACTGCCGATCGACATTGGCGGGCGGCGGCGGGGTGTGCACGTGCATGTCGATCAACCCCGGCAGCACGTAAAAGCCGGCGTAGCGGCCCGCGATTATTCCCGCGTCGGCGGGAGCCTTGTCGGCTATCTTCGTGATGCGGCCCTCTTTGACGATGATGGTCTTGTCGTGGAGCCGGCCGTCCCCCGGATTGACGATGTTTACCCCGGTGAGAACGAAGCTGCGCTCGGGCGGCATCAGCGGACGTGGTGGCCGCAGCGACACCTTCACGGTCACCCATGCACCGGCGCCCAGCACCAGCACGACTACCACAATGTTTCTGATTATCCGGCCGCGGCGACTCAGAGTCGGTAGAAACCAGAATAGCCGTGAAAAAAGGCCCGCAGATGGTTTCTCCTCGTCATCATCGAATTCGTCGTAGTCGTTAGGCATCTTCCCTGTGCCGGGCCGGTCTGAATTTGCCGAATATGATTATCCCAAAGCGGCGCCAAATGCATGCGCGTAACGTGCCTAAACGGCAATTTTTCGCTATTCCTTTTCGCTTGGGAAGCGCAGCTCGAATGAATATCGATCATAATGAAATCATGCGTCGGGTCGCGCAGCTTTCTCCGCGCCTCGCCGCCAACGCTGGTGCCTGCGACCGCGAACGCAAGGTCGTCGCGGACAGCATGCGCGCAATGGTCGACGCGGGGATGTTCCGCGTCCCACAGCCGGCCCGCGTCGGCGGCTACGAACTGTCGCTGCGCACATTAGGCGATGCGGTCACGGGGCTGTCCGAGGCATGTCCATCCAGCGGATGGGTCCTCATGGTCATGGGCGCGCATCACTGGTGCATGGGCTCCTTTCCCGAAGCCGCGCAAGACGAGGTGTTCGACAACGGCCGCGATGGCCTCGTCGCGGGAACGCTCTCGTGGCAGGGAACCGCGAAAGCCGTCGATGGGGGCTATCGCGTCAACGGCAGATGGCAATTCGCCAGCGGCGTCGATCACGCGGAATGGGTGATGGTCGGATGTGCCGATGCCGCAACACGCGGCCCCGGCGTGCACGTCGTCATCCCGCGCAACGAGATCGAAGTTGACGACACGTGGCACGTGATGGGCCTGAAGGGCACCGGCAGCAAGGACCTCGTCGCACAGGATCTCTTCGTTCCGGCGCATCGAGCTATCGAGACGCGCGTGCTATTCGGCGGAACCAGTCCCCATGCCGCCATCCATCGCAGCAATTTGTACCGCGTGTCGGCGGAGGCGATGCTATCGACGGCCGTTGCTACCGCGGTTCTCGGCTCGGGCAAGTACGCGCTGGCCCGGTTCATCGAGCGAACCAGGGAACGCAAGGCGATTCTGACCGGGGCGCGCAAGGCCGATCACGCGCCAACCCAGGTCCGCCTGGCCGAGGCCGCGGCCGAGGTGCGCTGCGCCGATTTGCTGATCCACGATGCGCTCGCGGAATTCGATCGACTGACGGCCGCGGGTGAGACTCAATCGCTGCAAAGCCGCATGCAGGTGAAATGGCAGGTGTCATACGCCGCCGAACTTTGCCGCCGCGCCGCGGCCAGGATGTTCTCGGGTTCAGGCGCGCACGCGGTTTACGAACCCAGCCCGCTCCAGACCGCCTTTCGGAACATCAACGTCGGCGCGCAGCACGCCAGCATCGACTTCGACACGACTGCCGAGCAATACGGCCGCCTGAAGCTGACGACATGACCTGTTTCAGGGGTGGCGCTCGCCCCGGCGACGCTATTTCGCTCGCAATGCATCAGGCAGCTCGAATCGGCCTTCCGCGTTGCACGGAAACTCATGCACCGCCGCAACCGCATCGAGATTCAGCGGCCCATAAAGATGAGGGAACAAGCCGTCGGTGCGCTCGTGACCCATCGATGCGGGTGCTTCGTGCTTGAGTTCCGCCGTCAGGCGTCTTTCATCGATGACGATGATCACGAGGCCGCGCTGCCCGCGGAAGAAGAGATTCGCAGTCTCGACGACCTGGCGCTCCGTGGAGCAATGGATGAAGCCCTCGTTTTCCAGCGACGGGGGCACGTAGCTGCCGGTCTTCCGCGCCTCCTCCAACTCGCTGCGTCTCAAAATGTGGAGAATCACACGCGCTCTATGCCGCCCGCTTGAGGGCCCGCTCTGTCGCCCGGTTCACGCAATCAGCGCACATTCCCGCCAGCCGCACCTCTACCTCGCCGTCCCGGAAGGTCGCGACTTCTATGCGTTCGCGATCGATCCGGCGCCATCCCAGGTCCACCGCGCTGCGCAGGAACTCTGCGATATCGACCGCACCGCGCGCCACGCAGATGGTCAGTTCGCCGCAGAGGCATCGGAGCTCCACGGTCTCGTAGGTGATCATCGGCATCTTCATGCGACTTCCTCGAGTTCCGTTTCGAACGGCCGCACGTAAAATTCCTCACCGCCCGATCCAATCCGCACGAACGGATTGCGGGAGGCATCGCCGGGCGCTCGCAGCATCTCTTCCTTGTTCAACTCTTCGCGCTGCCTGACGAACCCGAGCAGACGGTTATTCACGAACCAGGCGATCGCCTGCACGGTATCGCGCACGTTCACCCGCGGCGGCCGTACCCGCCACGATACTTCTCCCGAGGCGAAGCGGTAAGTCTTGATGTCATCGTTCAGCAGTTCATCGCGGTGCGCCTCGCACCAGGTGCGCAGACCCTTGATCTGCGTCTCGATCGCGTGGCGGTGCGGCTCGGCGCGCTCTTCGTACTCCTGCCTGATGGCGGCGAGGCGCTCGTTCATCTCGGTTTCGATTCGCTGGCGCGCGCGTTGATGTACTCCGATCAACATCAAGGCTCCGTTGGCCTCGGTATGGTTGCGCGGCACCGGAATTTCGGTTGCAAGCCTTAGCCGCTGTACTTTCCTTGGCATCGTTCTACCTCTTGCGATCGCTTACGTCGATCACGCCGCGACGTCCCAGAATGGTCCGATCAGCGGCCGCATCTCCTGCACCAGCTCGGCGACCTTGTCCGCGAACTCGGGCTGCGCCTTCATCCGCGCCCGGATGATCTTGTGCGCGTGCATCACCGTCGAATGGTCGCGGCCGAAGAATTTGCCGATCACCGGAAACGATGCATGCGTGACCTCGCGGCAGAGATACATCGCGAGCTGCCGCGCGAACGCCGTGTGCTGGTCGCGCCGCTCCGACACCAGCACCGTGCGCCGGAGATGCGCGATGCGCGCCACCGCATCGACTATCCTGCTCATCGGCGTGCCCATCGGCGTCGCAGATACGCGCCTGCGCAGCGGCCGCGGCGGTATGATCACGTCGTGAAGCGCGAGAATTTCGTCGTCGGTCATCATTACCTTGACCCCCTTTCGATGCTGGCTTCGGCACCACCCAAACGCCGGCAAACCGGGCGAGCGAAAGATGTTCGCGGGACCGCCGGGACATTCCCGGAACGCAGGGCAGAATCGCCATGCTCTCGATCCCGCGCAAAACGATGCACACCTTCGCCCGGGTTCGATGAATTCAATCCACAATTTCCGGCTTTGGCGTGAAGATATGTGGCCCTATGGACTTGCATATGCCTGGATCGGGATGATAGTTCACATATGTGAACATGGCAAACACTGCGGTCACAACTGTGAACAGGGGTACGATGCTCACCGGGGGCGTGGCGCATCGAATCGCGGAGTTGGTCGGGGACGCGGGCGGCCTGCGCGCGCTCGCCCGCCGCGCCGACCTGCCCCCCAGCGCCCTGTCGCAGTACCTCCCGCGCGAAAAGGGCCGCGTGTCCAAGCCGAGCAGCGAAACGCTCGCCCGCATCGCGCGCGCCGCCAATGTCAGGATCGATTGGTTGCTGTTCGGCACGCAGCCCAAGCAGCAGTCCGGACCGGTTGCGCAGCCGCTCGATGAATCGTCTCTCATCCAGGTGCCACGGCTCGAGTTGCGCGCGGCCGCGGGCGCGGGCGCCGACGTTAATCTTGAAGAGCCGATCGAATGGCTCGCGTTCCGCGCGGAATGGGTGCGCCGCCGCCTGCGCGTTCCTTCGTCCACGCTGAGGCTGATCACCGCGATGGGCTCCTCGATGCGCCCGAGGATTGAAGACGGCGACCTGCTGATGATCACCACCGCCGAGCCTCGCTTCAAAGACAACGCGATTCATGTCGTCCGCCGCGACAACCAGTTGCTCGTCAAGCACGTCCGACGCGAGCGCGACGGCTTCCTGCTGATCAGCGAGAACCCGTCGAGCGAGACCCAGTTCGTGCGCGCTTCCGAAATCGAGATCATCGGACGTGTCCTATGGCGCGCCGGCCGGCTGTGATGCGCGGCCATACGGCTGCAGCAATGCGCGCAGGCGCTGATCGTCGGCCTTGAGCTGCTGCACGCTGGCCACCCACGCCGCCATCATCTCGGCATCGCTGCTCTGCGGGTCCAGTCCCTGGATCGCCAGCCTGGGCACGGGAGGAATCGCGACGGTCGGCGGCTTCTCCACCACCGGCACCTCCACCTTCTGCGGCACATACTGGATCGCGGGCTGCGTGGAACACGCGAGGGCAGTCACCGCCAATAGTCCCGCAACGAGTTTTCGAATCGCGACTACCATTTGAAACCAGCAGCCTCCTGATGCCCGTAGCGCATGATCGATTCGCAATCGCCCGTCGGCAAATGCGCCATCGTGTCGGTCGCCGCCTGCACTCCTTCCGCCGCGATCGCATCGGCCCGCCGCGTCGCCGCATCGAGGCCCGCCTGCAGCGCCTGACCGTCTTTCTGCAATTGATCGACGCGCTGGTTGCATTCATCGCTGGCGGACTTGAGGCTGTGATTCTGCGCCGTCATCGTGGCGATCTCCGACTTCATCGCAGCCGATGCCGCGAGGGCGCTGTGGAGGCGAGCATCCTGGACCTTGAGTGCGACCAGCAGCGCGGCGATCGCGACTACCCACCAGTACTTTGCCGCCATCGAGATCAGTGAAATGCCCATATATCGAATCAGCGCGGCTTGCCGGCCAGGTTGGTCAGCGCCTGCCCTCCTCCTTTGAGTGCCCACGCGACGCCGGTGGCGCCTGTCACGTAGGCGTACGCGTCGGCCAGTTCCCGCACCGTTCGCCCGAAGTCCGGCATCAGGATCCATCCGTGTGCGTATGCGTAGCCGCAGCTCACGCCGGCCACGAACAGCACCGGCACCGTGAACATCAGGATCGAAAACACCAGGATAACGTGCAGCACGCTGACTTCGGTGTCCGATGACGAGAACAGTTTTGCGATCCAGTCCTTCACGGCTAGAGCTTTGCGACCTTGCCCTTCACGAACGCGACGTCGCTGCGGACGTCGGAGATCGCGCCGGCGATCTCGGTCGAATACTTCCGCTCCAGGTACGAAGCGACGGCAGCGCCGACTACGAATGCGGCCAATGCAACGAATGCGATCATGGATTTTCCTCCCCGGGCAGGGACCTCAATTGGTCCAGCGCCCCGTTTTCATCATCGTTGAAAGTTCTTCGGCTCTCGTGCCGACTTGTTGCGCCCACTCCGAATCGAGCATCTCGGCCGCGGCGGTCTCGAAGTCACCGCGCTCGATCGCAACGAGGAAGTGCGCGAAGCCGAGCAGCTTGAGCCATCCCAGGTTGAAGGTCATGTCGATGAGCACGGCGCCGCGCACGTCGCCGAGCGATTTGAACCACTGAAAACGCCCCAGCTTGCCGACCACGTCGGCGACATCGTGATGCAGCATCGTCTCCGCTTCATCGCTGGAGATGCCCACGATGTTCAGCGCGCGGCCGTAGCCGATTGTCAGATGGCCCTCGGTGTCCCGGTACGGCTTGAGCCGCAACCCTTCATGGCGCTTGATCAGCGCGTAAACGTCCATCGCACTACTCGCTTGCCAATTCGCGGCGCGGCGCCTGCGTGCACGCGTCCATCTCGGCGCGATCTTTCGAGGTGTGCTGGCAGATGAGCCGAAGCAGCACGAGCTCTTCCTGGTCGCGTTCGATGTGCTGTTGGGTGAGTTGTCGCGTGGTCCGGATGTCAGAGGGAATCAGCCCGAGGATCGCGAGCAGCAGGATCGTCGCGAACAGCGCGGGGATACCGTGCCGCTTGAGCATCTCCGACCACCATGGTTCCTGGTTCGCAAGCTCCATACCCGGCGATTGTTCGCGCGCGGCATTTTGATCGCAAAATTCCCCCACGCATCCCCGCTTCATACACATCGAGCGATCGATGCGCGCAGCGCGGCGCCAGCGGCATTTCAGCGCTTGCCGGTAACCCGCGGCACTGTGGATTTGATTCGGGCTGTTTTGGAGCTAGAAGTCGAAAAGTTCGCGCATCTTGCCGTAGAACCATCGGCTGCGGCCGCTGCGGCCGTCGCCCTCGAGCCGCTGCGCAAGGGCCTCCTGCCGCTCGTTCAGGCGCCTGGATGCTATCTCGCTGATCGCTTTGGCGATATCCGGATTCTGTTTGAAGACCTTGGTGAAGCCCTCGCGCGTCAGCTCGATAAGTTCGACGTCGTCGATCGCGCGGATAGTCGCGGTGCGCGGTTCTCCGGTGAGAAGCGCGGCTTCTCCGATCACCTGCGATGCGCCCATCGTCGCCAGGTGCCGTTCCGATCCGTCGGCGGCACGCATAGAGACGTCCACTTTGCCCCAGCGGATGATGTACATCGTGTCGCCCGGGTCGCCCTGGCGCATCAGCACTTCACCCGCGCCAAAATCGTGCACCTGCGCTGAGGACATCACCATGCGGAGCGCATCTTCGTCGAGGTCGTGCAGAAAATCGACCTTGCGCAGCTCGTGCATAATCTCGCGCTCGAAGTCTACCTCTGCCGTGCGATCGCGTCCCGGCCGGCGCAGTTCCAGCGTGCGAATCGGGAACGGGATCTCCATATGATGACGGCGCAGCGCGTACCAAAGACTCGACACCACGTCAGCGCGCACCTGCTCCTGGAGCGTATAGTCGGAAATCGAATACTTGACCCGGTACACGATCGCTGAATCGCCGTACTGCCAGGGCAGGACCTGCGGGGAGGGTTTCGACAAGACGTGCGGCACGTCGTGCAGCACTTTCATGATCACTTCGCGCGCACGATTCGGCGGAACACCATAGCTGAGACCTATCGAGATCTCATCGGTGATCTCTTCCTCCGCAAAGTTAACTATGACGTCTTTGCCGATGGTGGTGTTGGGAATGTCGAGGCGCTCATTCGCGCGCGTTATCAGCGTCGTCGATCGCCAATTGATTCCTTTGACGCGGCCGATAAATTCGCCCGCCTTTACCCAATCTCCCGGTTCGAACGGCTTGCCAAGTTGCAACATCAGCCCGGTAAAGATGTTGCTCAACGACTCCTGGAGCGCGAGGCCGACGACAGCGGCGACCACCGTGGTGGTGGTGAGGATCGACAGCGGCTGCACGCCGAAGTCGGTGTAGAGCACGGTGCCGACCACGATGCTCCACAGGCTGAACATCACCAGGTCTTTGAAGATGGTCGAGACTTGCGAGCGGCCGCGCCGCGTCGCCGAGTCGATCGCCTCGAGCACGAGGCGAATGACGCCGAACATGAACAGCACCACCGCGGCCGCCGCAATCTTTTGTGCGATCGCAGCGTGCGGCGCCGGCAATGTGACCGCGGCCAGGTCCATCAGGAGACCGGCCGCCATCAGGACGAACGTGGTCGAGCTGAAAGCGAGCCGCCGCCGCCGGATCGCGAACGCGATCAGCATCGCCGCGATCAGGACCACGCCCTGGGCTACGACTCGGACTTCGATCGGAGCCAGATGCAGTCCGAGAACGTGCTGAAGCGGGGTTGCGTCCTTCATCGACCTAGGGAGCCTGCTCTCACTGCCCGGTTCCTCCCGATGGCGGGTGATTTTACTGCGCTCCTGCCGCCATTAACAGGCACCCCGCCCTCGCGATCGCGGTCAGCCACCGCTCATTTGATCGCGACGGCATTGGGAGGAGATGCGATTCCGCCCTCGAGATTCATCGGCACCGAAACCAGCAGGAACTCGTAGCGCTTGTCCCGGGCGCAATCCGCCGCGAGATCGTCGAGCACGAACTGCTCGCCGAGCGGCAATCCCAGCATCGATAGCGTGCGGTAATGCAGCGCGCCTTCATCGTGGAAATCCCACGGCCAGGGCTCCACCGCGGGACAGTCGGTGCCGATCGCCGCAAAATGATTGTCCCACAGCCACTCGCACATCGCGCTGGTCGGTTCGATACCGCACGACTTGAGCGCCTCGAGCGGCGCCATCGCTTTCTTCTGGCTGTCCGATGCCTTCAGGTAGGCGCCGAGCCATCCGGTGCGCACCAGCAGGATCGAGCCCGGCTTGACCCTGGTCTTCTGCGCCTTGAGCGCATCCTGGATGTCCTTGAGCGTGTACACCGACGAAGTCAGCGGATCGAGCGACCGCCGCTTTCCGGCCAGGTACTTGCAGACGTCGATCAGCACACCGCGCCCGACGAACTTGTTCGCCCACTTGTGGATGCTGAGCCTGCCACCCGGCCCGTCCTGGATCTGATCGTCGGTGACGCCGTTGTAGTAAGCGCGATGGCGCACGTGGCCGACGTGACCGAGGCCGTCCCACTGGCTGCCTTCCTGCGTGTTGTAGTTGTCGATCGAATCGTCGTGACCGAGCAGCCCGTATTGCTCGAAGCTGAGGATGGTGTGACGCGCCGGGTTGCGATTGAACAAGGGCGGCTTGGCGTAGTTGATCGGCGTGTCGAGCCGGAACACCTTGCCCTTTTTCACCAGCCTGGCCGCATCGACGATGCCCCCGGGCGTCAGGAAATTCAGGGTGCCGAACTCGTCCTTGTCGCCGAATACTCCCCACGACGATTCCGGCGGCGCGCCCTTCTTGACCGGCAGTTGCTTGAACTTGGGAATTTTCTTGAAGTCGATCGCTGCCATCGTGCTGTCCTCCTGCTCAGTCGATTTTCCGAAACGTACCGCCGTGTGAGCTCAGTTGAAACGCAGTGACTCGACCATCCCGGTCGAATTCAAACGTTACCGGCTCTCCGGCCCATCTGCCCGCCTCTAGAACAAAGATGTTGGACTTGTCCGTCGCGACGAGCGCTGAGGGCGGCCCCGGCATCATGAAGGGGTCCTGCGGTATTGCGAATTGTAGGACTCCGTCGCGCCACTCGACGTGGAAGATCGGGCCGAACGCGGGCATCCCCGTATAGCGCCCGATCAGCGGTTTCAATTTCTCCGGAATCAGCCGCGGCGATGGAGCCTTTGTCTCTTTCTTCGCTTCACCGGTCAGCATCTCCAGAGCTTCGAACGCGATCGTTCCTGATGCGGTATTGCCCTGCTTGTTCGTCAGCACCACCACCCCGAGCTTGTACGGTTTGCTGAACGCCACCATCGAGAGGAATCCCGGCACGGAACCGCCATGCTGATGGTAAATGCTCTCGCCCAACCGCGATGCCCACCAGGTGAGCCCGAAGCCGATGAGCCAGCCGGGCTCGACGTAGGTGATGCGATGCATCTCGCGGATAGATTTGCCGCTGAGCACCTGCGCTCCGCGGCGTGCGTCGGCCTTGGTGCGGAACTGCAGCGCGATCCATTTCGCCAGGTCAGATGCGCACGATCGCAGGCCTGCCGCCGCCAGGTAGCCATTGGTATTTGGATCAGGCGAGACCTCGGGAACATCGCGATAACGCTCGGGCATGTAACCTGTGGCGTTGCGGGAGTTCGCAACTTCGAAACCGGAAGAATTCATTTCGAGGGGTTGAAGGATCTGCCTGCGAACATAGTCACGATACGAACGGCCCGACACGCGCGCGATCACTTCACCCAGCAGAACGAAGGCGAGATTGTTGTATTTGAACGCGGAGTCGGGCTCGATGACGACTTCCACTTTCGGCAGCATCGCGAGAATCTCCGCGACCGAAGGAAATTTCATGCTCGCCCAAACTTCTGTCGGAGCCTCTCCGAGCATGCCAGTGCGATGCGTCATCAGGCGGCGCAAAGTGATGTCCTTCAGCGTGCCGAAACGGCATCGCACCTTTTTGACTTCGGGAAGGTAGCGGGTAACGGGATCGTCGAGTGAAAGCTTGTCGTTGTCGCGCAGCTGCATGATCGCGGTCGCGGTGAAGGTCTTGGTGATCGAGGCAACGCCGCAAATCGCGTCGGCATCCATTGGCCGCTCCGATGCGACATCGGCATAGCCAAAACCCCCCGACCAGATCGTCTCCTGGTCGCGAACGACCGCGAGCGCGACCCCCGGCACTCCCTGTTGAGCCATCACCTGGTGGATGCGGCCGGTCAGCTTCGGCATCACGGCGGCAAGCAATCTTTCCGACAAAACCCGGTCCTCCCGAAAAACATCGCGATGGGCGCAACTATCATTCAGTCCCGCCGCAAAGTCCATTGAATGCCGCGGACTATCGTTGCAGTGTCGCGAAACCGAACGCGGTCGAGGAATCGCGGCAGCACGCCGGTCAAACCGCCGCTACTCGGCGGGCCATCGCCAAATGAAACAAAACCCGGGGCGGCGCGTCTGATCGTTGAGCCGCGACCCTTGGCGCGGGATCAGGGCTTTGTAATAGACTGCGCAGGACTTCGGGCCGGACGAGCAGATTCAAGGAGGAGTTAGTGTCCAAACTTTCCGCGGCATTAAAGGTTTTCGCGTTTTTTCCGCCCCTGCTCGTGCTGGTTGGGACAATCGGCGTGATTGCCTGCGGAAAGTCGATTTATCCAACCGTCACCCCCACCAACACCAGTTCTTCGACCGCGACCGCCAGTCCGGCCACCATGGCGTTCGTGAGCAATTTCAACTCGGGCACTATTTCCGAATTCAAGCGCAACACCACGACCGGCAAGCTCACGCGCGTCGGGGTTGTCACGTCGGGCGCCAAGAAGGGTCCGAAAGGGATAGCGATTACCCCCGCTAATGGCTTCCTGTACTCCGCGAATTATGGGGACGGAAAAATCTACGAATATTCGATCGGATCCAACGCCGTGCTCACCGCGCTCGGGAACGTCAGCGACGGGTCCGGCAGCGGCCCATCGTGGATTGCGATCAACCCAGCCGGGACCTTCCTGTACGTCACGAATTTCAGCAACGGGACGATGAGCACCTGGTCGATCGGCTCTACGGGGACGCTTACGGCGCTTCAGACGATCACGGGGTTCTCAGGCCCGTTCGGACTGGTGATCAACTCCGCTGGCAGCACAATGTATGTTGCCGACAACACGGCGGGTCTGATCTACACATTTACCATCAATTCTGGCGGCACCCTGACTTCAAATGGTTCTGTAGCTAGTCTAGGCGGTGCCACGGGAGCACCCGGTCTCTTAGCAATAAACGGAACGAATCTTTACGTAGATGACATAAACAACGGCGTCATAACACTATTTTCAGTTAGCGGTACAACTCCGGTCTTTGGTGGTAATTTTCCGTCGACATTCGCAAGCAACATTGACCCCATTGGTATTGAAATCGCATCTCCGTCAGCTGCGACCTATGTCATGACTGCCAATCAGATGGCTGACAACGTCTGGTCCTTCCAAATTCAAAGCAGTGGAGCTCTCACCCTACCTCCGACATCGTCGTCGAGCGTCAGCAATCCGACCGGGCTCGCCGTCGATCCGCTGAGTGCGTTTGCGTATACGGCCGATCAAGGAGATGGGACAGTAGGTATCTTCCAGCTCAACGTTGGCTGTCCAACCACAATCGTGCCAGCTTGTCTAATCGGAACTATAGCCTCGGAAACGAGCCCACCTGCTGACGGAAGCGCCCCTTTTGACGTGGTTCTGACTAACTAGCACCCTTAGTGTTCCGTCATTCCATGCTGGCAACGGGGAGGCGTCCGAGGTCAGGCTCCAAAGTCGATCATGCTCATTTGAGCGTAGTAGTAGACGATGGTGGATGTGTTGTCGGCAGCGTTATGCCAACCTCGGATTTTTAGGGTGTAGCTTCGATTCCCTTCTGAGCTCTCCTGGAAGAATACACTTCCAACCAGCGCCTTTGTGAAGGCCCCTCCGACGCCGACCGGCAACGAAGATGGGTCGGTAGCCCCGTTTACCCGAGTGATATCGGGAGCGATTGCGAGCTGCGGCGAGGCGACAGGTGCCCCCAGATCGTTGACGATCTGTACTTCGATATCGTCGCCGGCTGAATAACCATTCAGCACGGCAATGATGACGATTGAGGCCTCGACAATGTCACCGTTGTTTTGAACGGTCAGGTTCGTTGTGAGTAGTGAATACCATGGAGAGTAAGAGCTCGTGCCCCAATTTGGCGTCAGGTAATTCGGAGTCGCGCTATTGCTCCCGCTCTGGGTCACAGCTCCAGCAGCGATTAAATCGTTGCTGATCGTTTTCGAGCTGATGCCCTTCTTGGTCAGCTTCTTGCTCGTATCCAGGTAGTCTTTCGGAACATCCGCGTGGCCGGCGCGAATCGTGACCGCGCTCAGGTAAACGATCGACCCGTTCCACGCCAGGTAGATTCCTGAATGCCCTCCGTAGGTCGCGTCCTGCACCTGCACTACCAGCGCCCCATCGACGTACAGCTCCAGATGCCCGGTTGAATGACGCTTGAAAATCGCCCCATGCAGTCCCGTCGCCAGCGAGGTCGCCGCGGTTCCGAGGCCGTGAAACGCGCCATCCCACTTGTACAACCCCGATACTCCGCTCGCCTGGATCTCCCATACGTAGCCGTGTCCGAGCCCCGACGGCGACGTCGTTCCGTCGCCCTGCCCCAGGTCGAGAATCGAGTTCGATGCGGTGACCTCGAACTGGATCGAAACTTCCCAGTCTCCTCCATAGACCGCGGTGGTCATCGTGCCCGTGTTCGGCGTCCCCGAATGCTGCGGGTACATCCGCTTGACGTTGGTCGGGTCCGTGGTGAGCCCGTTCCACAGATGTGCGGACTCTTTTTTCTGGCTCTTCGATACCGCGTCCTTGTGCGCGGCGGGGGTGTCGTAGTGCCCCGCGCGAATCGTCACGTTGGAGACGTAAACCGCCGCGCCGACCCACGCCATGTAGATTGGCGAGTTCCCGCCGTAGGTCGTGTCCTGCACCTGCGCGACCAGGACCCCATCGACGTAGAGCTCGAAATGCCCGGTCGCGTGCCGCTTGAAGATTGCGCCATGCGCTCCCACAGCCAGCGAGGTCGGTGCGGTGGCGAGCCCGTGGTATGAGCCATCCCAGCGGTAGAAGCCGGAAACCCCGTTCGCCTGGATCTCCGCGACATAGCCGTGGCCAAGCCCGCTCGGCGACGTGCTGCCATCTCCCTGTCCGATGTCGAGCACGGAGGCCGAACTGGTGACCTCGAACTGAACCTGGATTTCCCAGTCCGCCCCGTAGGTCGCCACGGTCAGGGTTCCCGCGCTCGGCGCTCCCGCGTTCTGCGGCAAATGACGGTTGCCGTCGGTCGTATCGACCGTCATCCCGGACCATGCCTTGAGCCAACTCTTCTTGGGAACGTTCGAGGTCTGCGCGACCGCGAGCGTGCGATTGTAGGTCGTCCCTTCTTCGGCATCGTCCAGGTTGCCGTGTCCCACCTGCACCCATCCCGCCGTGGGATCGTCACGCCATGTTTTGCCGCGTCGTCCCTGGTCCGTGGCGTGGAAGAGCGCGTTGCTGCCGGTCGATGCGGGCCGATTCGCGATCGCATCGACCGCGTGCGCCTTGCGGCGGCCTGTACCTGAAGTCGTATCGTCCGCGACATTGCCGAGATGCTTGTTCACGTGCGCGTGGGTGAAGTCGACCAACGCGCGCTTGGTGCCGGGGTCCTTGTATGCCTTCGGGGTGTCGGCGTGACCGCCGCGCACGACGACATTGCTGACGTAAGCAACGGCAGATGCCCACAGCATCCCGAACGGACCGCCGCCGCCATACGTGGTGTCTTGCGCCGTCAGCACGTTCGCCCCATCGATGTACAGTTCCAGGTGTCCCGTGCCGTGCCGCTTGACGATCGCGTTGTGAGCGCCGCCAGTCCCGACACCCGAGGTAACCTGGCCCAGGGGACTGAAGCTGCCGCCATTCCATCGGTAGATCGAATGGGTGAGTCCGCTGCTCGCGATCTCGAACAGGTACGCGTGCCCGAAGCCGCCTCCGCTGCCGTCGCCGTGGTAGAGGTCGAGAAACGATGCCGCGGTGCCCAGTTCGAATTGAAATGAGATTTCCCAATCGCCGCCGTAGTTCGCGGACGTGCTAGCCGGAGTCGCGACGTTCGGATTGCTGCCCTGCGGCGGTGAGTAGCGGTTGTTGTCATTGGAGTCGGCGACAAACCCGCTCCACTCCTGCAACCACGATTTCTTATAAGGCGCTCCCGTCGTCGCCGTTACGGAAACCCCGGCGCTGTAGTTGCCTGCTTCGTCGAGCACGTACAGGTAGTAAGTCGCGCCGCCGGTCGGATCGGTGATCAGGTAGGTCGTTCTTTTCGTGTGATCGACCAGGTTGGTCGCGTTGCCGGGATTGGTATCGGTGCGGATCTCGTACGCGCGGAAATGCGCGGGGAACGGGGATGGCTTCACCCAGGTCAGCTTCAGGTCCTGCTTCCTGGTCACGGTTGCGGCGAGCCCGGTCACGGGCGCTACCGACGGCATGGTCGCGGTGATCTGTAAGGGCGATACGTCAGCCAGCAGCGCCACGTTGATAGCGCCGATCCAGTAGGTCGTGGTTCCGGGAGGCGGGTCGGTCACGAGGTAGTTCGTTCGCTTGGTGGTGTCGATAAAACTCCCGGCTGCCCACGACGCACCCGAACGAATTTCGAAGTGCGAGAAATTCGATGACCTCGGCACGACGTATGACCACGCCAGCTTCAGGTCGCCCTTCTTCGAAATCACCCACGAAGGCGAGGCCGGATCGGGCAGCGGCGTGTCATCGAGCGTCGCGGTGCCGATCGATCCGGGGTCGAGCTCCGGCGAAGACTCCACCGCGATCCACGTCACACCTCCGCTGTCAGTGACCGATTCATCGACCCCAAGCGGCCACGCGGGTTCAGAGCCGCCCGTCGTGCCACTGTTTACCGCCTGGTAGAAGAAACCGTTGGGCGCGTTGGGCTTGACGTATGCGCCGGCGGAATACGCGGTCGTCACCTTGTACTTCTTCACGTAGCGTGGCGGCACGCGATTCTGATGGCCCACTCCCGCCACCGCGAGGCTGTACGCGGTGCAGGTCGAGAGATCCTGCTCCGAATCGACCTCGGTGTTGACCGATGCGAATTTCAGGTACAGGGTCTGGCCGATCTGGGCGTTGGTCAACGGTATGCGCAGCACCGCGGAATCGAGCGCATGAATCGCACCCAGGAAGGCAAAGGTGCTTCCGCTCGCATGTGTCGTGCTCGACGTTCCGTATCTTCCTCTGCGCAGGTAGCCCAGGTTGAATTGGTTCGGTCCCGAGCCCGCGGCCACGTCTCCGAAGCAGATCAGCTCGCCATCGACGTACGCGAGGTTCATCCCACGGTCTGCCAGCGCATGTGAAACGGCAGTCAGCGATCCGCCGCTTTGCGATAGATCGACTTGCAGCGTATCGGTCGTGTCGGGATCGGCATGCGAGGGCAGGCCGGCGATCAGCGTACCCATCGCGGCCGCGTTCCTGATTCGCCCAATCAGGTTGTAGGTGCTGTTGTCGGACGAGAGATAGACGTTGCATCCGCCCCAGTCCGTATCCGCATTCTGCGCCGATGCCGCCACCCAGAGCTCCAGCGAGCCCTTCAGATGCGCCCCGATAGGGTGATTGCCGAGAGCCTTGGCCGGCGGCTCGAAGATGAGCGGATTCGTGTTGACCGCATTGGGCGTCGTGTTCTGGTCGACCGATCCCCACGGTCCCGGCGGCTGCGTCGGATAGCCGGGCGTGCTGTTCTGGCCCACATCTTCCAGGGTGATGAGCAACGAATCGCCCGTGACCATCCCGGCATCGTCCGCCTCTTCCTGAATCTCGGTTATTCGCGCGGGATATGCGCTGAGACCCAGGTAGGAATCTGTAAGCCCCACCACGTCCATCGGCTCGGCCAGGATGTAACGTTGCGGGACCCGCACCTGGTATTGGTTGGCTACATAGAGGGATCGCTGCAGTTTGACCTGCGCGATCGTCCGCGCCATCAGGGCGTTCGTGATTGGATGGAACTGCTTCGGAGAGTCGCGCCGCTGCCCTAACCGCTGTATATCCGCCTCGTCCTTAGCCTCCGCGGTCTCCAGGTTGTAGTCGTTGGCGGCATTGACGTACTCGATATCGACGACATTGGCGCGATCCGACGGCGTCGTGACCGTCATCGTCACCGGGGCGGCATTCTTCTCCGCCATGAAGTCATCGTCGGTCAGCACATAGACCGGTCCAACGCCCGGAACCCACGTCACGCCGTTTCCGGTAGCCGGCTGATCTCCGTAGGGAACGATCTTCAGGCAGCCATTCGACCACACCGCATCCGCATGTACGCAGTCGAGCAGCAGGCGCAGCCATTCGCTCGCGCTCTTCTGCTGATCGAACACCGGTGAGATGAAATAGCCGTTCGCGATGCAGTAGTTCGAAAAATCGGTCAGGTCAGCGATATAGCCGGATGACAACCCCAGGCCATACTGGCTATTGGTCAGGATATCACTGAATATGTCGGCCGGGTTCGAGTCCGGTACCCCCGAACCGAATGGCTTCAGGCCGAACACTTCGAAAGTGATCTGCGGCGGCGATCCAGCCGTGCCGAGGTTCCAGGCGCTGCGCGCCAGTAGCGCGATCCCCGTGTAGCCAAGGTCTTGGCCGGGGTGTCGGCTCGTCAGGTACGACCACGCCGCCTGTCCGAAGCTTCCGCGGAACACGGTCCAGTTCGAATTGGTCTGCGCGGCGGTATGTCGCTTCAGACCGCCGCTGCCCATATGCCAGGAACGTCCGATCGATCCGATGGGACCTTGCGCGAGCGCTATCTCAACCGAGATTGAATAGGTGTAGAAGGACCCTCCCGTGCCTCCCATACCCTTGCCGGCGCCCTTGCCCTTGCTCGCGGTGAAGTCGCCGCTCCAGATGAAGATGCCGGGAATGCGCGCGCGCCCGTAGACGATCGGGATGATCGAGCCGTACTGCGAGGCGTTCACTCTGAAGTGATGAATGGAGGGCTGGGAGCCCGCAACGCTTTGATTGCCGAAGAAACTCATCGAGACTTGCCCCACAGTGACCAGAAGCCCGCCAGGCGAGGTTTCCCGTCAGGACCCGGCCCTCCCACTTCGCCCCGGTCGCCCTCGCCATATTCAACTTGCCCCGAACGCGAGTACGCATGGATTGTTCGCGGCCATCGATCGACGATCGCGCCGTGACTTATCGTTCTTCCCCATCGATAGAGCGCAATGTCACCGTCCAATGGCGGCAACCTCTCCTCATCAGGGAGTCTCTGCGCGAAACGCTCGACGATTTCGAGGTATCGCTCTTCGTCGCGATGCAGCATCCAGTCGGGTGGATACTTCGCGATCTCAGTGGACGGATTGACTACGGTTTCTGCTAACTCGAGATGCGGCACCAGGCCAGCGCGCTCATAGACCTCGAGCAGAAGCATCGCGCAGTCCACTCCAACGCCCTTGACACGCCCCTGATGGAGGTACGGAGTGCCAATCCACGATCGCGCCTCCGCGATAATCGCCTGCCTGGCTTCGTGCTCGGTTCTCATGCCGCCGTCTCGGGTGCGGGCACATAGGGAAATCCCGCGAAGTTGCCAAGGTTGTTGAACTTCAACTGGCAGGTGCGCTGCGATTTGTCGCACCCGGGATAGACCGTAAAGTTATCGCCGGCTGCCGGCGCATAGGGCAGCGGCTGCGTCAAAACGAAGATACCGCTGCCGTTGGTGCTGGGCGCGGTAACGCCGGCGTTGTAGTGCGCCAGCGGCTGGTCGGCCGACATCGCGTAAGGATAGATCGCCAGCTCCTGGAGATATCCCTTGAACCATCCTCCGGCGCCGCCGTTTATATTTCCGATCGTGATCGGGCTATTCCAGGAAATTTGGCCGGTGCCTTGCGCGGTCGCGGAGCTGTAGAGCTGTCCGTCGTAATAAAGGTCGACGGCATTCTGCCCGCGATACACGACCACGATGTGCACCCAGGTACCACTCGCCGGCTGATTGAAGCCGACGATTGGTTGCCCCTTGCTCTTCCATTCGAAGGCCGGTGAGCCGGCGCCCGGGTTGAAATTGCGCAGCGTAAAGGGATCGTTAGGCGCCGTGTCGAAGATTCCAAGCGGCTGCGATGCGGCCGAGCCGGAGGGAAGCTTGAACCAGAATTCGATGCTGATGCCCTGGGCGAAAGTCCCGGGCTTCGCGATCGGCAAGGTGATGTAGCCGCTCGCTCCGTCGAACAATGCGCAGGTCGTCGAATCGCCGTTGAGCGCCCCGGCCTGACCCAACGCGACGCCGCCATGCACGCTTCCGCTGTTGCCACTGCCGCTGATGTCGGCGACGCTTCCCGATCCCACGCCATCGCCGAGCCGCCAGTAACCGGACGGCTTGTCGTTGAGCACCGTCTGGCGATAGCTCGCCGATGCGCCCGCGGCTATGCCCGACTGCACCACGCGCCAGGTGCCGCCGTTCTGTCCGCTGGTGAAATGGATGCGCCCCTGGTCGAAGTACCCGGTCGCATTGGTCAGCGTATGTATCACGCGCGATCTCGACGAACCTCCCTGCGCAGTGCCGCTCGTCGCGAACGATGCCTGGTTGAGCGTGCAACCCGCATCGAACAGTGTCCATCGACAGGATGGCTGGAGCATCGTGAACGGCCACTGGAGATTCAGCCGCTCGAACAGCGAATTCACCGTGATCTTCGCGTACGGCCGCCCCTGCTCGATCTTTCCGATCCATCCCTGGAACAACATCAAGGGCTGGGATGCCGTGCAGGTTCCGTTCGGCTGCCGGACCGGGTTGTAAACGCGGCTCAGCGTCGCGGTCGCTCCGTTGAACGATCCGGCGGCGATCGCTTGCGCTACGCTCAACCCCGATGTGGCTATATCGGTCGTTGCACTCGCAATACTCAGTTCAAGGGGCGATGCTTCGACTCCTCGCTTCCATTTGATCGCACCGCGTTTGAGCCTGGGGCCGAGAGATGAATAGGTAGTGGCGCCGACAACTATGTCTGCATCGAAGCTGGTCCAGTTCAGAACCGTCCCGTCCGCCAGGGCGATGGTGAGGAGATCCGCTACCGTCAGCTCATGCGCGGTGAGCAACAGGTATTCGAGCGCGTCATTGCCCGACAGCAACGCCGCGGAAAGAGCCACAAGTTGCGAGTTTTGCAGGACATAAGGAAACAAGACCAGGTCGGCCACGATCGCCTTGCCATACACGCCGCTGGTTTGCGAGCCGCATACGTAAAATGGCGCTAAGCTTGCTGGAACAGGGCCATTTCCGACGCTGTAAGAGGCCGTGGCCCAGGAAGAGAAGTCAGTTGAGGTGTAGAGGCGGGCGCCGTCGTATCCCCATGCCAGCGTGTGAAAGTTGCCATCGAAGGGCGTGCCGGGAAATGCGAGTGTCTGACCACCAGCCGCACTGGTGCTGACCACCAGGGATGCTCCGTTCCCGCTGCCCGCGCGCTGCACAACCCAGCCTGTACTTCCGATGCTCGTGAAATACGCGAGGCAACCGTTGGATGGAGTTCCCAGGTCGCGGAATGTCATTGCTCCCGACTGAACCGGCACTCGAAAAGCGGCCGCATTCGGCAACTGAGCGTAGTCGGTATTGGTGCCTGGAAACTTCGCTCCGTACAGGCCCGGCGCCAGTTGCTGGAGAAGTGCGATTCCGGCGTTGCGCCCCTCGTACATCCCGTCGTTTCCGAACCCGCTCGCATCGGCTGCTTTCAACAGGGACGAATCGTTGAAACGCCAATACCCGAGCGGGCCATACGACATAAGCTTCGATCGTAAAGTCGTCAGTTTCATAGCTTGACCGAAATCAGCTCGACCTTCTTTGCTTGCCAGAACTGGTAGTAGAACTCTTCGAAATCGATGCTGTCCTGTGCGAAGCGCACGCGGGTGTAGAAGTCACCCGTCCATGCGATCGCCGTACCCGCGCCCGGCGGAGCAAAGAAAGTCACAAGACCGGTTGTTCCGAGCGTGTAGGCGGAGGGAGCCTGCGCAACTCCATTCAGGTACAGCACGAACGCGGCGCCCTGATTGCTCCAGACCGCAGTCCCGTCCGTGACGGTCTGCCCCGACAATGGCGCGAGGCGCCAGTTTGGCTCGATGCTCGCCGAGGTCCCCGCCGTGACGCATTTGAAGTAGCAGGGCCATCCGGCGCTCTGGATGCTCGGTTGCCGGTTCGCACGCGCCGCGATGGCACTCGCGGTGGGCAGGATCAAATCGTTGATCGAGTCGACGCGGCCGGGAGTCCAGGTCGATGGCTGAGCCGGGGTACCGTTGACGTTCTGTACTATTTCGCTGAAGGAACCAAGCTGACGCTGAAGCTGGAACGAAAGCGTGGAGCCGTCGGCATTTCCAATCGCGCCGTTGATGGATGCAATGACGGGATCTTCGTCCTGGTCATCGAGCAGGAAATCGTCGAAGGAGCCCTGGCGCGCGGCAAAGAATCCGGCCAGCGCGGCCCAGTCGTTGGCAACCAGGTTGACCGGATCGATCAGCGCGGAAAAATCGGGAACCTGGTTCGATGCGAGATAGCGTTGGCGCGCATACAGGTACTCATAAGTGAGCGTGATCTGCCATCGCGGCATCGCCTGCAGGGCCAGCCGCAGTTCCTTGCCGGAAGCGCTCTCTTGGATGAGTGTGCTGAATCGCGGCGACTTGGTAATCGAAAACGCCGCACCGAGGAATTTCGGAAACAATGCTGAGCCCATCGAATAGCATGTATGTGCTCATGGCATTTTGCTCGCAAATGGGATTTCCGGGCGCGAGTGGATTCTCCACAGGTTTTCCGCTTTTGCGCGGATTTGCTCAGCCTTTTGGCTCGACCAGGACTACTTCCAGCGGCTCATCACGCGCATTTTCGGTCTGCAGAGTCTCTTCCTCCAGCCACGCCGCCACTCCCGCAGGCGCGCCGCGCTCGTCCCGCCTTCCGTCGGAAAAGAGTAACTTCACCTGGACGTCGGTCAGAGTCGCCAACACTCGCGGCGGATGCGTCACCATCAGGCCGGCCTCACCTGCTTCGAACCGCAGGCGCACGACTCTCACACGATCGTTTTCCAGCACGACTCTGTAACGCTTCGGATCGACTCGAACCGCATCGAGTTGCATCGGCCGCGACTTCACTGGTGCTTTCAACTCGACGCGGATTTCATCGAGGTCCTCCCCAACGGGCAGACCCTCAGCCGGGGGCCATCCTTCCTCGCTGTAGCGCACCCGGCCCAGATGCGTATCCGGGCGCAGATCGATTCGAACGACGGCGAGCGCCGCAGGTTTGTAGGATGGTGCCGTGTGCCCTTTCGTCATCGAGACCCTGACGATTCGCACGTGTTCGTTTTCCGACATGATCTCCATCGGATTCTCCTCGATGGCATCGTAGACCCTTGACCTGTGTCCAAGGTCAAGGGGGTGAGGTCGCTTGCTCGACTCAGGCGAGCGCCGACGGTACTAGATTCTCGATGGACCTCCAGCCAATTTTCACCAACGGACGCTACCTCGAAAGTCCGCGATGGCATCGCGGGCGGCTATGGTTCGTCGACAGCCTGACGAAGAGCCTTCTTTGCGTGGACGAAAACGGCGGCGCGCTCGAGACGGTTTGCACCATCGATGGAATCCCGTCCGGCCTGGGCTTCCTGCCCGATGGATCACCCGTCGTCGTCTCGATGTTCGATCGGCGTTTGCTTCGTATCGAGGCGGGTCGGCCGGTCCTGCACGCCGATCTGTCAAAGATTTCAGCGGGAACGCTCGACGACATGATCATCGATGCCGCCGGGCGCATCTACGTAGGTGACCTGGGGATCGATCTCGCGCACGCCTCCGGCGATCTTTCGGCACCCATCGGACGAATACTGTTGATCAGTCCTGATCGCACGGCGCGGGTGGCCGCAGAAGGTCTGCGGTTCCCGAACGGTATTGCGATTTCAGAAGAAGGACGCGAATTGATCGTTGCCGAGAGCAATGGCGATTGCCTCGCGCGCTACGAAGTTCAGAGCGATGGGAGACTCGCATTCAAAGATCGTGTCGGACGTTTTGGCGAACCCGACGGCATCTGTATGGACGCCGAAGGGGCGGTCTGGATGGCACTATTCAAGGAAGACTCGTTCGTAAGGATCGATTCTTCGGGGAAGGTTACCGATAGAATAGCTACTCCCGGAGGGCGAGGCATCGCGTGCGTTCTCGGCGGCGAGGATCGCCGCACCCTCTTATGCATCAGCGCGGAAACGACTCATCAGGATTTGATGAAGGGGCGATCGACCGCCCGCATCGATGCCGCGCGAGTCGCCATTCCAGGCGCTGGCTGGCCATAACTAGTAGCGACTCTTCAGAAGCCGGTTCGCGCGATGCTGCTCGCGGACGATATCGCCGATTCGATCCGCAAACCGATCCAGCTCGCGCCGCATGTCGATCGCATTTCCGCCGTGGACGCTCCCGATGTGCACGTGAACATCGCCACCCGTACCCTCACCCAGGCGTCCGCCAGCGATTGCCGATTGGATGCCCTCGCTTAGATGCGCCGGCAGTACCATCTCACGCGGATGCAATATCGCCAAGGTGCCGCGCCCTCCGAGCACCATCCCGCGCGCGGCCGAAGGGACAACACCGCCGCCCGCGAATCCCAACATGTGCGTAGCCGCATCGAATTCAGTCGCGAATGCCAACTGCCCTTCAGCCAGGGTGTCGGCAGTGATCGCGGCGGTCAGAATACCCAGCGCCGCCGTGTTCGCCGTCAATGCCGATGCCTGCGCGGCTGCGCCCGCCGCACCGCTTAACGCTGAAGCTGCTCCGCTCGCGGTGCCTGCAACAGCATTGCCTGCCGCGCTGGAGAGAGTGCTGCCAAAGAGGCTGCTCAGTGACCCGGCAATCGATTGAAAAGCACCTCGCAGCACGGTGCTGATAGTTCCAGATACCCCCTGCCACGCGGTCGCCAGCGCCTTTTGTATCGCGCTGCCCTCAAATGCGCTTGTGGCGACGCCGTACAGACCGCCACCGTTGCCGCGAGGCCCAAGAATTCCGCCGAAAGGGTTTCCCGCCTTCCCACCAAAAATCAGGTCTTGCAGGCCGCTCTTCGCCAGGTCGGAAAGCATCGATTGCACGATCGACGCAAATTCGCGTCGCATGTCGCGCCCACCCCTGATCCACGCGGAGAACATCCGTGCTCCCGCGTCGGTCAGCGGCGCAAAAGCGCTGGCCACGCCATCGGCGGCTTCGCGGCTCGCCGCGGCCGCAGCCTTGCCCACATCACCGAGGCTGCTCGTTGCGCTTGCGGCGCCGGCGGCCACAGTCGCGGGAAGGTTCTTTAGACTGTCGTCGCTCGCGACCCGCGCGAACGCTTCGGTGAGATTTCCCGCGGTCGTCTGCGCGATCGCAACTGCGGCTTCCATCTCCTGCACGAACTGCGAGATGTCCGCGGTGACTTGCGCTGCCAGTTCAACTTCGGCCATCTGACAGTCTCCGCGGTCCGGCAGTAGAATTCGCCAGGAGCGATTCGAATGCCGCCATCGTCGATGCGCTCGCAATTTGATCGTTGCCGCGTCGATGCGGCTTCACGCCTGCAAACGCCGCCGCGACCATATGCACAGGCGGATGCTCCTCGAAATATCTGCTGAATGCGCGCAATTGCGGCATCGTAAGCTCCTCCACGGCCTTCCAACTCCACCCCAGCGACACGCACAGATGCGCAATCAGGAGATCCCATTCGCCGGCTTGCTCAATGCCCCGGTAGCCGGGGCTCCCGCTTCCCCCGCGGGTTCATCCCCCCCGTTGGCCTTGCGCAGGGCCTCGAGAACCATGCTCAAATCGGCGGCGCGCAACGCTTCGTTTTCCTCCAGCATGGTCGCAGTCACGTCCGGGTAGTTCGCCGAAAGCGCGGCTGCCGCGATCTCCGCGATAGCCCCGATCGCCCCATCGGAGTCCGCATCGCGCGTGCCGTCCCCGACCTCGCGCAGCACGGACCGCGCCGCGGCCGTCATGCGCATTCGCTTGATATTGAAGGGCGCCACCACGAACACCTGGCCCGCCAGCGTCACCGGTACGCCGTCGAGCAGGGGCGCTCTGATTTTTCCCGAATACCAGTCCATCGCGATATCTCCCCTTCGTGTGCGCCTGCGGTTACAGCTCGACCATCGATAGATACATCACTGTCCCCGATGCATCGGCGAATGCCTCGGCATCGATCTCAGGGATCATGAAGTCATCCAGCTTGGTCTGCATCGAGAGCTTCGAAGCCACCACCTGGTTCATTTTCACGGTCAGCTGCTTTCCTGAGAACATCACCTTGCCGAAGAATTTGAAGGTCGGTAGCGAGCCGAGTAATTGCCGGCCGACCTGGATCGTGTAGCCACTGGTAAGTGTGTACTCATATGAAATGAGTACTCCCACGTTCGCGTCGCCGGACGCAAAGCTGTACACGCCCGCGCTTACGCTGTACTGACCGGCCGCGGGCGCGCTCGCCACCTTGGTCAAGGTCAATCCGCTTGAGGCGTAGCGCACGCCCCAATCACCGACGAATGTTCCCGAGTTCGGTGGCGTAATCGTAATGTTGTACGGCGACGATGCGGGAACCGAATGCTGCTCGTCTTCGGCCATCAGTGTCTCGCCCGCTGCAGGCTGCCCCGGGATACCGAAGACGAGCGACTGCAGCATGTTGGCGTTGAGCTGCGCGAACTTGAGCTTCAATGGATATTTCGCTTTGCCCCGGCCAATCGCGACCGGCGAGTCAAATCCGCCGTAGAGCTGCTTGGTGTCCCAGTTGATGTCGAGCGCCCATTCCTGGAGCGTGCCGACTTTCACGATCGTCGGTGTCGATGGTGTTGAGCCATCGAGAAACTGCGATATCACTCCCCACAGCGAACCGCTGCCAAATCCTGTCTGCATTGTTTTCTCCTCCTCTGTACTTCCTGCCCCGCTTCAGTCCGTCGCCAGCATTCGCAGTTCCACGGTGGTGGTCGCCAGCGTCACGTCCTGGAGCGCATCGTAGATCGTCTGCCTGCCCACGATTCGCACCCAATGCACCAACCCATCGAGCCTCTGCTCTCCGGGAAACACCGGGTTCAAGGTCGCATCAAGCGAGTCCAGCAGGCGATTGAGGCTCGTCGCCGACACGGCGTTTGGGTCGGCGCCGTCGCGCGTGTAAATCAGGATGTTGGCGACCAGGCTTACCTTCGGCGGAACCCGGATCGTCGTATGCTCGTACTCCTCGCTCGCCTCGACCATCAGCAGGGCCGGCTGAAGATCGACGCGCGAGGTCGGAACCAACCTTCGCATGAAGGTCTGGATCGCGGGCGCGCCCGCAGCCAGGTTCGCATTGATGGTCTGAAGCTGCGCAAACAGCGCCGCGTAGATTGCCTCGCGTGAATTCATGTCTCGATCGGCGCAACGCGCCGGTAGCGGTCGAGCTTGAGCCTGGTAGCGGCCGGCATGTCGCCGACGAAATAGTTCACTCTCTCCGCCCCGACGCCGAATCCGGTGTCGCCCCATCGTTTCGATTGTCGATAGCGCAGAGCGGCCAGCTCCGTTGCAGCCATCCAGAGATCCGCGGGCAAAGGCGCCACGCCCGCCGGTTGCGATTGCCCGACAGCCTTCTGCCCCGGCGTGAAGTACCCGGCGGTGTAAACGATCGTCACGTTCTGCAAGCCCGGCTCAAAGACGATGCGGCCGAAGTTGAAAGCCGACGATGGCCCGGAACCCGGAAGTCCGCGCACGTAGATTCGCTCGGCATCAAATGAGTACCCCGACGACAGCGAATCGGGCGCGGGCTCAATCGGGACGGTATTGATCGTCAGCGATCCGAGCGACGTACACGGCGGATTGAGGAAACTCATCGCGTCCTGGCCGTTACCGTTGCGAATTTCCGTGTACGATTGCGACATGAAGCCGCGCTCACAGTAGGTAACGACTTCCGCCGAGACCGCCGTGATCAGGCTCTGCAACAGGCCTTCGTCCGGGTTACCCGATGGCAGCGCGAGGAACTGCTCGACCGATACAAGGTCGGTCAAATCTGTCTGGTCTGGCGATTGCGTCGGCATGAATTACTCCGTCCTCAACCTCGCGCGCGCGCTCCTGACTTCTTCGCCCTGTCCTGCGCGGCTTCCGTGGCTTCGCGAGCCAGCGCGTCGATGTCGATCGCATCGACCTTGCGAAACCCGTGCTCGTAAAGCAGGTGCCCGAGCGCGTCGGGAACGTTGACGTAAGCGCCGCTACCCGCACGTTCAACGCGGTATTGTTGTCCGCCCAGTCCTACATCGATTCCGCTGTAGCGCGGATGGAACAACTTCATCGTTCTGCTTCCTCTCCGGGTTCCGGCCCGGCCCCTTCTCAACCAACAAGGGGCCGGGCACGGGTTGATGTGTCTTACGCGTTGCCGATGTTCGTGATCATCCCGAACGCCGGGGTGAAGAAGTTCTGCAGCACCTCGTCGACGTACACGCCATACTGGTACTGGCGCGTCGCCAGCGGCCATTGGATTTGGTAGTAACCCTGGCGCACCCGGAACTGCGCAATGTTCGCGACGTTCGAGAGCGCATAGGGCACACGATCGCTCCAGAACACGATCGTCCCCGGTGGCATCCAGGGATGCACCACCACGTCGAGATCGCGCCCGGTGAACTTGTTGTGATACGCCACGACCCGCGATCCCGCGACGACGCCCTCGCTCTTGTCCGCTTCCAGCTGGAACCTGAACAACGACGTGGCGCCGCTCGCAGAACCGTTCAGCGCCTTCTTGTTGATGTTGATCGCCTCCTGGGAGTTGCATAAGATCCGATCGAACCCAAGCTTGTAGTTGTCCCAGCGATCCTTGAGCATCGCGTCGAACTCAACGATGCCGCCGTTGTTGTCGGTCGTAAGACCGGTCCCGGTCCCCGCGGTTCCGGCAGCCTGCACGCCCACGTAGCTGCCCGATGCGGCGCCGAACGATTGGCCCATCATCTGGGTCAGGATGCCGTCGAAAACCAGCGCGTTCTGTGAATTATCGCTCGACAGGGTCGAAGCGAGCTGCGTTCCCGTGGCAGCCGCGGTGATCTGCACCGAGTTTATGGTGGTGATCGCTCCCAGGAGCTCGCTGCCCGCCGTGCCCCAGAACCAGGCATATGCGACCGCGCCGCTGACGCGTGCCACCGTCGCGGCGACACTGCCGTTCGGTCCAGTGACCGAGACGGTCTGATTGGTCGATGCCTTCGCGCTGCCGCCGCCGTACGTCGCCGTGCTGCGATCGGCGTTGGTGCGCGAAATTTGTCCCGGTATCCCGCCGGCGATCGACGACCCGTAGTAACCCTCTCCCGTCAGCGCGACGGCGATGACCGACAGCGTCTGGGTCGCCAGGGAGCCACCAGATGCCGACGCGGTCAGCGCGGGCGTCGGCGTGGTGCCCAACGCCAGCGAGCTGTTGCCGAAGATCGTGCACTTCTCTTCGTAGATGAGCACCGAGCGAAGGGCACTCTGCACCGCCGTCGAGATGTTGTCCGGGGCGAGTTCGCCCTCTTCGTAGCGGGTCTCGAAATCGATCGATGCTTCCAGGCCGAGCGACTTGAAGGCCGCGCTCATGTCGTTGGTGTTGACCGCGATAGTGCCGCCGCGCTGCCCCCGCGCCACTCCACCGGAAATGTTGGTCGAGTTGATCGCCGTCACAGTCTTCCAGTGCGTCGCGTTGCCGCCACGCGCCGGGACCCGCGGCAAAGCCGGAATGCCCTTCTTTGCGTTGCCTGCTACAAGCGGGATCTGCTCCTCAAACGGGTACAGGTACCGCACCGTCTCATCGAGGTCGTACCAGACCAGCTGCTGGCCGTTGATACCGGTCGAGAAAGTGTCGGCCTTCTGCAGATCGTCGAGGATCCGCGACTTCGCGCCGATTACGACTTGATCGATCAAGTCCTGAACTAGATTAGCCATTGGTTTGTGTTTACCTCCGCCTCATCCTGCGATTGTGCAATTGACCTTCCCCGTCAGAGCGCGCCTCCCGCGCTTCCCTTGAACATCGGATCGCGAACCGACCGCGGATTCGCGAAGACCGCGCGATACGATTTCCGGAACGCGTCACGATCGTTGGGATCGAGCGGCTTGCGCGAATCGTCGCTGCCCTGCTCCACCAGGGCCCGCGCCTCTTCTCCCTTGTGGACCGCGAACAGCCGCGCCTTGGGCCGTGCCGGTGTGCTGTCGAGAGCCGCCAGGCGCGCTTCGAGCTCGGCGTTCTTGCGAATCAGTGCGATCATCTCGCTGAAGAGCCGCCCCGATCCGCGCTTGCGCAGGTCGCCCACTCGAAAAGCGGCTGCGACCATATCCTCGGCCGTCATGTCATCGATCGATCCTTCGGGCTCGCTGTCGATGGTGTCGGGGCCGGCGCCTTCGTCGTGCGCGCCGACCTTGTTCAGATGAAGCCGCGCCAGCTCCTGATGCTCCCCAATGGCATCGTGATGCTCCTGCGCCTGCGCGAGATGCTCGGCGGCTTCGTCGATGCCGGCGCCCGCCGCCTTGTAGCACTTGCCGAGCGCATCGAGGTGCGTCGCCAGCTTGCCGTGGTGATGCATCGCGCGATCCAGATGCGATCCGCACTTCGCCAGGTGCGCGGCGTTAGCGGCGCTGATTTCGCGCCCCGCTTTCCGCACCCCCCGTCCTGCGCTGCTTCGTTGATTGCCTTGAGAACCTTGGCTGCATTCATGACTATGCCGTTTTCCTCCTCCGTCCCTTCGGCGATTTCGCCGGCCTCTTCTTGTGCGATTTCAGCCATCAATTGACCCAACCTGGTCCGAAGCTCACGAAACTCCTCGATCGCCTCGAGCATCCGGGCCGATGCGTCGCTACCGTCGCGCTCCTGCGCTGCCTCGTAGCCGAGCGCGGAAGCGACCGCATTCATCGCATCGATGTCCGTGTCCCAGGCAGAAAGTTTCTGCGCGAGAAATGCGATCGTCCCTAGTGATTTGGCGAGGGGCGGACCGACGGCGTTCTCAACCTCACCGGCAGGCCTGCTCTCCCTTGTCCCCTCAACCGCCGGCCGCCCCTCTCTGGTCTGTTGTTCAGTGCTGCTGTCTTGAGTGGAGCAGGCTGCTGTGGCGCAGGCTTTAGCCTGCGTTCCTTTTTCTGCCCGCCCTCGCTCTCCAAACAGTCGCGAAAAAAGTTTTCTAAGCGCGCCGACCTCGTCGGCCGCGATTCGCATCGGCGCGTCACCTGATTCGATAGCTCCATCCATCGCGTTTCCCTCCTCGAGGGCGCTGCGTTTGGCCAGTTCGACCCGCTCCACCGTCGCGAGATCGCACGCCGGCTTGTCGACCAGGCTGATTTCCGAAAGCTTGAAGCGCTTGAGCCGGTAGGCGCGCTTCTCGGTGCCGTCGTCCTCGATGACTTTTTCGGGAGCACGCTCCAGGCAGACTCCGCCAATCGAGAAGCCCTTCAGCACACCCTCTTCGAGCAGCTTGATCGCCGTCGGCTCCACGATGTGCGCGTTGAGCCACAGGGCATCGGTGCCGGTTTCCGGATGCGGCTTGATTTCCCAATTGCCTTCCGGGCACACGCCGATCGGACGGGCGGCGTCGTGCTGCAAACGGATATTGCCCCACGGCGCCCACTCGGCGACGGCAGCCCGCATCGCGCCGGGATCGACGATCTCGTTCTGATCGTCGCGATAGTCCGATACCGACCCCCAGCCCATCGCCCAGACCGTTCCGTCCTGCTCTTTCTGAACTTTTGCGACCGGACAGAAGAGCTGGATTCCCGACTTGCTGCTCATCAACCTGGCTTTCGATGTATCCATAGAATGAAAAAAGCCTGACCGGGCGTTTGCCCAATCAGGCTAGAGTTCTCCTCCTCGCCGCTTCTTTTACGAGCAACAGCTACCCGGCGCTCGACTCCTTATGGTTCTCGGTCACCTCGACGTCAGTCACTTGCCCGGCTCTGACCTTTATCTCTATACGTCCCCACGGCTTCTTGCGCAGGAACGTCTCGATTCGATCGATTACCCACTTCGGTGTGACCGTATTACTCACTGGCTCGACAATCCTCTCGATCCATTTTGTTGTCAAATCGTCTCGCTGCGTCCACAGGCTATTCGTTGCCTTTCGGGTTTACATTTGCCGCCGGTTCAGATCGCTCTGCGGTACCTGAATTGGCGTAGACCGATCGCAACAGTACCGGCCCGGTGCCTGTGACTATTATCGGCTCATCGCCGAACCCGTCGTACGGATCCATACCGCGCGCCATTCTGACTTCGTTGGGCGCCTTGATTCCCGATTTGATATCGCTGGCATCGGCGTTGGCCTGCTCAACGACGTCGGCATCACGCACGTCCTTCCACGCCCACTCGAGGTTCGGCTGGCTCAGGTACCGCTCGATCAACAGGTCCATCAGTGCCTTCCACCAAATCTTGGTCGGCTCCAGACCTTCCTGTAGTTGTTCAGCCTGCGCGGTCTCTGCCGTCGCACGATTGTTGCTCCGGACATAGGGTTGTGGATTGACGTGAAAGGCGGCGCAAATCATCCGCGCCAGCCATTCCCATTGTTCCGGGTCGAATTTGTAGTCCTTGAATGCGACCTCTTTCATTCCTCCAGGGACGAAACGGACACCTCCCGATCGCAAAGCCAGGTTTCCATGCATTACGTTGTCCCAGTAGGACTGGAAACTCGCGAGCTGCTTGCTGCTCCATGATTCCGGCACACCAACCAGTGCGTCGGGGATCGTTCCTTCGCTGTAGTAGTAGAGCTGGCGAGTCTCAAGCTTGAGCGCGATCGCAATCGAGGTCACGAGTTGCTCGACCGGCGAAAACCCGTAAGGACTCCCCGAACGCACGTTGCGCGGCATATAAACAAGTTCATCGCGGGCGAAGAATTCGTACGGCATGCCCTGGATGACCTGCTGGTAAGCGGGATCGGGCGGATCGGGAATGCGGCCGTACTCGTCGATCAGGATGTTGATGGTCGCTCCATCGATTGCCGCGAAGCGAATCGTTCGTCCGCTCATCGCCGGCCACGGGTAGACCGCCGGCGCATCGATGACCAGCATGTCTTCGAGCAGCGCGTTCTGCCACGAAGTGAAAGGGGTCTCGCCGTCCGGGTAGCGGAGTCTCTCCATGACCGCGTCGATCTCGCGCGCATCGGCGTTGGCACCCTCGCGTGCGACGATCTGCCAGGGCAGCTTGGCCACTTCGTTTTTGCGGCGCTCGATGACCTCGCGCAACAAATCGAGGTTGCGCGCCAGCCATTTGAGCTGCGCGAACGTGTAGGGCTCGTATTTCCGCGGTGTGGTCGCGACGTTGTAACCGGGTGGATAGTCCCAGGATCGCCAATCTGCTGCCTGCTCCTCGGGACGGAAGGTTTGTACCGGCTGCTGCGGCGACAGCCAGTCCTTGCCGCGCAATGTCGCGATCTCCTGCCGCACTGCGGCTCTGACGCTGCGGCGAATAGTCCGGCCCAACGCGGCCGGCGACAGCATCGTTTTCGGGTCCAGCGAAATCTTCGGCGCGCTCTCGCGTTCGATCGATTTCCGGGTTCTGGGGGCGTTTTTCTTTGCAGCCATCACCACTCCGCTACGCTTCGGGCACTTTGCTGGCAAATCGGGAGATCCCCCTGGGAGGATTTGCACACGCTATTCCTTTTGCGCTTCCTTCCTTACGCGTTCGTACTCGGCGATCAGTTCGTTAGTACTCGCCATGGAAATTCCCTCTTCGCCAGCATTTGCGAGATCGCGATAGTACTCGATGATTCCCGGTGTACGATTTGCGAATGCAAGCATGACTGCTTCTGCCCGGTCGGGAGATTTCACTCCGCGCTTGCGGGCCTCTTCCTTGGATTCGATCTGGATCTGCCCGCGCGGGTTGTGTCGATAGCGAATGCCGGCGAGCTGGCTGATGAGGAGCTCGTCCCCGAGTCCGCCTGCATCTCCCGCCTCGAGTCGCATCCGGAGTCCCCAGTAGAACTCCGCCTTCGCATTCGCGAACTTTTCCGGATCGCGGCTGGGCTCGCCAACATTGATCAGTTCGACCGGAAGCCCGAGGTCCTGGAGATGCAAGGCGAAGTTGTAGCCAATCCCGATGCTGTCGACGTTCACCGCTTCGAGCCGCGCCTTGAATGGAGCCAGGAATGCAGCGACCTCACCGCGCGGATCGGCGCTTTGCCAAGCCCCACAGGCGACTATCATTCCGGATTCATCGCGCACCACCGCGCACGTCTCGTCCTCGCCCGGCCCGGCCACGTCGACTCCGGCATAGAGGCGAGAACCCGCAGCGTTTTCCTTTTTCCGTGTCCGTGCCGCCTCCAGCCACGCGAGCGAGATGAGCGCATCTTCGGCCTGCACGGGGAACTGGCCTAGTACGCGCGCCTGCCACAAGGGTGACTGCTCGCCCCATTCCTGAAATTTTTCGTAAACCCATCGCCGCGTAACCAGGTACGGCCGCGGGCCCGGCGCAAACTCGTCGGAATCTTCCGGCAGCGCCTTGTGCATCGCCCGCACATCGTCGAGCGACCACCCATCCAGGTTCGGCGTATCAAACGCGTCGATGGTGAAGGTGGCCCATCCGTTGCGATTGGCAGTAAACGCATCGTGAAACGGTCCGCTCGCGATAGTTGGATTGCCGAGCGCCAACAGATGCACCTGTCCTCCGGCACGTGCTCCCTCGATTGCTTCCCAGATCGTCCCGTCCACTCCGGGCGCTTCGTCCATCACGATCAACATTTGCTCCGCGTGAAAGCCCTGGAAGCGAACCCCTCGATTTGTCGAGATCCCGATCGCGTAATTGCCCGGGCCAAGCCGGATCTCGGTCTGATTCGCCTCCGGCCACGCATAACGGCTGCGCGCCAACGCCTTGTGGACTTCGCCCCAGAGGAGGTCCCGCACCTGCTCCCAGGTCGGCGCAGTGGTAATTGCGATGCTTCCTTCGTACCGCGCTATCCACCACAACACCGCCAACGCAGCCAGCATGGTCTTGCCGCTGGCATGACAGGCTTTCACCGCCGTTCGCGGCCGTGTCGCGACCGACTGTAGAATCTGCCGCTGCATCGACCAGAGGTCCTTCTCAAAAGCCTGGGTAACAAAAGCGACCGGGTCGAGCAGCGTCCTTGCAATTCGCTCCTGTTCGAGATCATCGAGATGACCGCCGTTCTTCTCGAAAGCCTTTACGGCCTCGCGCGCAACAGGGATCGGGAGCAGTACCGATTCGCCAATAGTTCGCGCTTTCGAGCCGTCATCTTCATTCAGTTTCGCCTGCTGGCCCGCGATGCCCGCGGCGGCCTTGACGTCCGCGGCGGTGCCACGCTTCGCCTTCTTGTGCGCCATCTCATAGAGATGCTCCAGACGCTCGGTCATCATGCGGCGATACAGATCGCCCTCGTAGTCTGGAAGCCGCTCTAGTGCCCGATAAACCGCGTCCTGCGCTGCGGCAGCGCTTTTCATACCAAGGTTATGTGCAATTTCGGTGAAGTCTTTCCCGTCGTGAAGCCTGAGCCGGCGTGCCGCGTCTTCGAGTGCCAGTCCCGTCAGTTGCTCTTTGCGCTTTCGCTTGCGGGGCGCGCGTTTCATCGCGCGGCCGCCGCTGTTTGATCGCCGATGACTGCCGTCAAGGTCCGGCGAGGTTGCACGCGCACTCTTCTGGCCACCACGCGCATCCTGCCATTGTTCGGCCTGATACGTTTGATTCCGAGTTCGCAGCATTCGCCGCCTGTGCGGCGCGACCAATAGGAACGAATCGCGCGGCGGGTCTGACTCACCTCCAGGCCGACCGTGTCGCAAAGCCATTCGAACGATCCCAACCCCTCGGCCTCGAAGATCCAGTTGCGCAATTCCTCGAGGTCCAGCACCTCGCCCGGCCCGGGTACCAGGTCGCCATCCAGCGCCCTAACCAGGTCGAAGAGTCCCTGTCGCAGGACCTCGAGCCACATCCGGAACTCAGGTGTGTTCTTCATTCACCGCCTCCCAGGGGACCGGCAATCGACGCCGCCTTTGAGGGAGGATAACGAAATGTCCGGGCGGAGCTGACTGATCAGCGACGATGAATGGTAGTGACCACAACTTCTTCACCGCGATCTCACACGTAGTAAGTCGCGGACCTGGTCACTGTTGAAACAGCGCGATGCTTCCGAATTGCCGGGGATTTGCACATTTTTGAGTTTGCGATATTTGTCTCGATCGTTGATAAGCTGTGCGCGCCCATGCCGGATCAAAAACAGCCTTCCGACCCCGTTGACAACTCCGGATCTCCGGCTTTTGTGATGGACGGCGATGGTATGGTCGCCGAGTGGAGTCCGCAGGCCAAAGCGCTCTTCGGATGGTCCCGCGCCGAGGCCGTTGGCAAGCGCCTGTCCGAGCTCGTGATTCCGCAGCGGCATCGCGCGTCGCATGAGGCCGGCCTCAAGCACTTCATGCAGGGCGGCACCAAGGGTGCATTTCTCAACCGCCCACTCGACATCACGATGCTTCATCGCAATGGCCACGAGTTTGACGTGTCGATTCGAATCGCCTCCGAAACGACTTCCGACGGCACCCGCTTTCCCACTTATGTAACCCCTTCGCGAGCGGGCTAGACGATCGTTCAATCGGCGCTTGTCTTGGCGGCTCCGCGCGTCATAGGTTGAGGAACGCCGCGATCAATCGTTCGCCGCCGCAGAGGATAGAGAAATGAGATTCGGAATTTTCATGGCGCCGTTCCATCGAGTCGGCGAAGACCCAACCCTGTGTTTCGAACGCGACATGCAACTCATCGAGTGGCTCGATGAGCTCGGCTACGAAGAAGCCTTCATCGGTGAACATCACTCCTCCGGATGGGAGATCATCTCGTCGCCGGAGATCTTCATGGCGGTCGCGGCCGCACGCACCAGGCGCATCATGCTCGGCTCCGGCGTGGTCAGCGTTCCCTACCATCATCCCTTTCACGTCGCGAACCGTTTCGCACTGCTGGACCATCTGACGCGCGGACGCGTGATGCTCGGATGCGGCCCCGGCGCGCTCGCCGCGGATGCGCACATGCTCGGCATCGATACGACGACTCAGCGCCGCCGCATGGTGGAAGGCGTGCAGGCGATCGTCCGCCTGTTCACGGAACAGGGCGGCATCACGATCGATGGCTCCTACTTCAAGCTCAACGATGCACACCTGCAGGTAAAGCCGTTCCAGCAGCCACACATGCCAATCTTCGTCGCCAGCACGATCTCTCCGTCCGGGATGGTCGCGGCCGGGCAGCTCGGGTGCGGTGTTCTGTCGGTCGCGTCGTACGCCCCGGGCGGTCTCGACGACCTGATGAAGCGATGGGCGATGGCGGAGGAAACGGCCGCCGAGAATGGCAAGACTGTGGACCGGCGCAATTGGCGCCTGGTATTCCCGGTTCATCTTGCCGAATCGCGCGAAGAGGCGATGCGCGATATCAACGACGGCGCCAACCGCTGGATCCAGGACTACTTCATCACTACCCTCGGCGCGCGTCTGCAGTTCGAGGAATATCCGAACCAGCCGACCGAAGAGATGACGATAGACCGCATGATCGGCCGCGGCGGCGTGATTGTCGGCACACCCGACGACGCGATCGCGCGCATCAAGGAGCTTCAGCAGGCGACCGGCGGCTTTGGCGGCATGCTGATGCTCGCGCATGAGTGGGCTACTCGCGAGAAGACGCTTCACTCCTACGAGTTGTGGGCCCGCTATGTTGCGCCGCAGTTCAAGGGAGTAATCGAGGAGCAGGTCAAGTACTCCAACGAATGGGCGCGCAGCAACCGCGAGATCCTGTTCAATAAATCACTGGCTGGTATCGCGACAGCAATGCAGGACTACGCGCAGCACAAGGGCGAAAAGGGAGAGGCGGTCCCGGACCTGCTGAGCCAGCCGCTGACTCGCGTACGTCCCTGATAGAGAGCAGCTCCCGATGGACGCCGCCCGTCCGCCAATGTTATTGCGCATTCCGGAGGACTCGCCATGGAAGCCCACAAGGCGATATGCGGAGCCATCGACAATTTTCGTGAGACGGCGGTTGCGGTCAGCCGCTCCATCCACGGTCGCCCGGAACTCAGGTTCAAGGAACACTTCGCGGCCGAGCAGCTCTGCAGTGCTGCGACCGGCCTCGGACTCAAGGTGGAGACCGGGATCGCAGGACTGGAAACGGCTTTCCGTGCGGAGTTCGGACGCGTCGACGGCCCCACGGTCGCGATCTTTGCCGAATACGACGCACTCCCCAACGGCCATTCGTGCGGACACAACCTGATCGCAGGCGCCGCTCTCAGCGCCATCGCCGGGCTTAGCGCGATCGCGGACAAGCTGCCGGGTCGAATCGTGTTCATGGGAACTCCCGCGGAAGAAGGAGGCGGCGGCAAGATCCTGCTCCTGCAGCGCGGGGCGTTGAAGGGTGTCGATGCAGCGATGATGGCGCATCCTATGGACGTGGAGGCCTCCACGATGCCCGCCCTCGCGACCCACCATCTGAATTTCACCTTCATCGGCCATGCGTCTCATGCGGCCCTCGCGCCGTGGGACGGATCGAGCGCGCTGGCCGCCGTGCTGCAGACCTTTCACGCGGTCGACATGGCCAGGCTTCACTTCCGCGATGGTTCACGGGTCCACGGCATCATCACCAACGGCGGCCAGGCCGTGAACATCATTCCCGAACGTGCCGAATGCCAGTTCCTGGCGCGCGGCAAGAGCAGCAAGTATGTGCTGGAAATGGGCGAGCGCATCACCCGATGCGCCGAGGCGGCCGCGATGGCGACCGGAACCAGGGTCGAAGTGAATGTCCTGGGCGGCTACAAAAACATGATCAACAGCATGTCCATCGCGGGACGCTACTCCGCCCATTCGGAGGCACTTGGATTTCCGTCTCCTCCCGCGCCGGAGAACGCTCCGACGGGCAGCACGGACATGGGCGACATCAGCCACGCGATGCCCGCGATTCATCCGGTCTTCGCGATCGCGCGGCATGGCGAGGGCGCATGTCACGAAGATCGCTTCGTGGCGCACGCGGACTCCAGCCGCGGCTATGACGCGATGATCAGGGTCGCGAAGTCACTCGCGATGACGGCCTATGACCTGATTGCGGACAAGGATCTGATGGCCGCCGCCAAAGCGGAATTCGGCAAACGGCAGGAAAGCTAAGCCGTGTGCTAGTGGCAGCCGCAGGCGCCGCCGCAGCATCCGCCCCCTGAGGGCCGTCCGCCGCCGTTCGACGCGATTGCCTGCGCCGCGGCGGCAATGCCGTTGGAATCTCCCCCGCGCGCCGCGAACACCGACATCTCGCGCGTCAGATGTGGCCCGTGGCAATCCGGGCACTCTGCATCTTCGTCGTGTCCCGGCCTGATCAACACTTCCACCGAGCGTTTGCAGTCCGCGCAGCGATATTCGTAAATCGGCATCTGGCTATTCCTCGGGCGGCTGTGCGTATTCCACCAGCACGCCGCGTGTCGCTTTAGGATGCAGGAAACAGATCATCCCTGCCAAGCCGTGGCGTGGCTTCTGATCGATCAATTGGATGCCCTTGGCGCGGGCGCTGTCGAGCTCGCGATCCACGTCATCGGTCTCGAAGCACAGATGATGGAGTCCGCCCCCGCGCTTGGCCAGGAACTTTCCCACGCCGTTGTCCGGATTGGTCGGCTCCAGCAATTCGATCTCGCTGTCGCCGACCTTGAGCAACGCCGCCTTCACGCCCTGCTCTTCGATCGTCGCGCTCTTGGTGAAGTGCAGGCCAAGAGTGTCGCGCCAGAACCGCAACCCCTCATCGAGGCTGGGAACGACGACACCCACATGATGAATCCGCTTCAGCATCCACGCCTATTTGTGATCGAGGCAGATCTTGTGCTGCAGCGTGTTCCAACGCTTCGCGATTTCCGGCGTGCCGAGAGTAGGATGCTCGGCGCGGGTCTGCGCGAGTTTGCTGCAGGCCCCCTGGATGTTTCCCTGGGCGGCATAAATTACGGCGATATTGTACTTCGCTTCGTACCACAGGTTGTCGGACTCGGCAGCCGTATTTTCCACGTTGGTCCAGAGGGTGACCGCGTCTTTGTTGTCGCCCTTGGCCTGCGCGATCATCGCCAATCCCGCGTTCGCATCGGGTGACGCCGCGTCCGCCTTCACGACCTGGTTGAAGACCGCTTGCGCCTTCGATTCTTCGCCGAGCGCGAGGTAGGCCTTGCCTAAAATCGAGAGGGTACCAGTCAGGTTCTTGGCCTGCGTCTTGCCGCTCTGCACCAGGTCTTCAAAGAACGAATACGCAGTCACCGTAAGCTTGGCGTTGGCCTTGAAAGCCTTGTCGTCGCCCTTGTCCTGCGCATCCTGTGCGGCCTTCCAGAAGTCGAGACCGAGCTCTTTGATGAAGTCACTCTGAGCGGTGTTACCCTTGTTCTTGGCAACGATTGAAGCAAGGTCTTTATCGACGTCGTCGTAACGGCCGAGCTGACTCAAGGCCACGATGCGCCATTCCTGGACGTCTTTGAACTTGTCGCTCATGTTCTGGTACTGGCTCTCGTAGTTCTCGAGCATGCTCGCGATTTCTTTCGGGTCCGGATTCTTCTCCTGCATCAATCCGGCGAGCATGTAGATCGCGCGCCCCTTCACATCGTGCACGAACTTCTTCTGCTGCGGATTCGACGCAGTCCGTTCGGCCTCAGGCTCCATCTTGATGGTTTCCTGGAGGTCCTTCATGGTTTCGGTGCGGAGCTGATCCACGTTGATCGCAGCGGCATTCTTGTCCTTTGAATTGCCGGCGCTGACCAGTGCCAGATAGTTACATTCCGCGGAATTGAACTTTGCGGTAAACGCGTACTCGTTCTCGCCCGTCACCTGGGAATACATCTTGGCGGCTTCCAGGTACTTGCCCTGGCGCTGCAAATCCTCCCCCAGCCGGAAGCGCATCTCCGGGGCGTATTGACCGCTCGAATACTTGCTCAGGTAGTTCTGTGCTGCCTTCGTCCACTGGTCATTGAGCTGGGCGTTTTTCATCCCGCTCGATTCCCACTGCTGGCGCGGCAGCGCGTAGGCCATGTATGCGGCCCATTGCGCATCGGAGCCGCCGGACTTGGCCATCTCGTTGGCGAGCTGTTCGACCATGTCGAAGCGCTTCTGCTTGTAGTAGATATCGGCCGCGTACTTGAAGCCCTTGTTGTATTTTCCGCTGCCACGCGCCGCCTCTATGTAGTACTTGGCGGCGCCGTTCTCATCGTGCTTTGACAGCAGAACGTTGGCAAGCAGCCACTTCTCGAACGGATCTGATGAGTTGCCGAACTCTTCAACCGGGTTGCGCACGTACTTGCCGACCGCGGCGATCGCGACCGCCCAGTTCTGCTTGTCATCCTCGACCGCCTTGATCTTGTCCACGATCTGCTTGTGATACGCGGCCTTCTTGGCGGGGTCGGTGGTGGCGTTCTCCGCCGAGAATATCGACTGCAGCTGGAGCATCAGGGTTCCACCCTTCTGCGGACCACCCTCGCCCAGCATGCCCGCGTATTTCGCCGCCTTGTCCGCGTCGCCCATCAAGCCGTAAGTCGAAGCGAGCCCCTGGATGGCAGGCTTGGCCTGCGGCGTTTCGCGGCCGTCTTCCAGAATCTTGTTGAAATCCGCGATCGCCTTGTCGTATTCCGAGTGATCGAACTTGCCCAGTTCCTTTTCGCAGTTCGCGCGGCCGAGCAGGTTCTCGCGCACCAGGTTGGGATCGACGATAACCAGTGTGCTTTCGGTGAAGCCGTCGATCGCTTCGTTCAAGAGCTTCTTCGCTTGCGCCTCGTTGTTGGCGTACACCGAGGTCGCACCCTGGAACCGCAGCCATGAAAGGGGATACAGCGCCTGTAGGGAGAGCTGTTCCGCGACCGAGTAATCGCACTGGCCGCCATTGTCGATCTGTGCGATGCAGTCGTCCTTCTTCTTCTTGTAGGTCTCGTACATCTGGTTCAGAGCCGATTCGAGCTCATGGTAGATCGGCTCAAGTGCCATCTGGTTGGTGGAAGGTTCAGATGCAACCTTGGCGTACATCGCCTCGAGGCGATCGAGGTCGGAAAGGACGGGTCCTGCCGCAGACTCGTTGCTTAGAGCAGAAGGCACCTTTGCGGTTACGCCCGACACTTCCTGACTGAGCTGCGACACGCTTTGCGCGCGAGCTACCGAGCTAACCAAGACCAGCGCGCCGACAGCGGCTAGCGCCATCCAGACGCGGCTATTCCCCAGCGATGAATTCATGTTTCCCCTACGCCCCAAGAGTGATCTGACCGATTTGAACCGGCCCTAAATATAAGGGCACCGCCGACGTCCCGTCAGGCGGAGCCCAATACTTGCGTAACTTCCTTTAGATAGGCAAGTGAACGAATCCGCGCCTTTCTATCCTCTATGTTTGTCGGCACGTCAAGTCCGGGATCCAGCAGCACCGCCGTCATCCCGGCGGCGTGCGATGCCTCGAAATCCAGGCGATGGGAATCTCCCACGTGCATGGCCTCATCCGGCCTCACTCCGTGTCTAGCCAGCGCCGCCGCGAACACCTCGCCACGCGGCTTGGCGTACCCGGCCTCTGACGAAATAGTAACCGAATCGAAGATCGCGCTCAGTCCCAAATCTTGCAGGATTTCGTAGAGCCGAAAGTCGAAGTTCGATATGACGCCGATTCGCAGCCCACTTTCCTTCAGGCGCTTCAGCGCGGGTAAAGCTTCGGGATCGGCACGCCAGTTGGCGGGGTTGGCAAAGTAGGCGAACAGTGTCTCGAAAAATCCGTCGAAATCCGGGAATTGACCCAGCCCCTCGAAACTTCGCGCTACCACCGCGCGCCACCATTCGCGTTCTTTCGCGCGTAGCTGAGCCGCCGAATGCCCCGGCCCAAACGCCAGCTCGGGCGCCGCGCCAAAGGCGCGACGAAATCCCGCCGTGACCGCCTCGTCCGACGCCGCGATTCCGTATTGCCTGGCTATCCGCGCGTAGGTGCCGCCGACCGGCTCGCGTGCGTCAAAGAGAGTCCCTGCAGCATCAAAAAAAATCGCGCGCAGAATAGCCATCGCCCCTAGATGCCGTCCCAGACCTGGACCAGCACGCCGAACGCATCGCGTGGCGAAATGAAGAACTGCCGCTCGCCGCGGCGATTTTTCTTTTCATCGACCACGCGCACGCCGTCGCGCTTCAATCGTTCCAGCGTTCCGTCGAACTCCTTGAGGTCGAGCGAGATGTGATGCATCCCTTCCCCGTAGCGATCGATAAAGCGCGCGACGAAGTCGTTGCCCACCTCATGCGGCGGGCTCTGGATAAATTCCAGCTTGAAGCCGGCTACCTGCATATTCGCGATCATGAAGTTGCCCTCTGAGTTGGACACGTGCGGATCGCGTCCGGGGCTCGTCGGGGTGAAGTAGTTGGCGAAGAAGTTGGTCGCCTTCGCGATATCTTTCACCGCGAGCGAGACGTGATCGAAATGCACCAGTGCGTCAGGCGCCGGCCGTGGATGGGGCTCATCGAAGTTCGGGACCTGCCAGAACTGAACCAATGCCCCGAACGCCGAGCGCGGAGAGATGAATGCAGTCGCTGAACCGGACGGATACTTCTGCTCATCGACTACCCGGTTACCATCGCGCCGCAGCTTCTCTACCACCGGATCGAGGTGGTTCACCTCGATCGAGAGATGATGCATCCCTTCGCCGTGCTTCTCGATGAACTTGGTGACGAAGCCGGGCTTGTCGGGGAGGTCCTCGATGAACTCGACCACGAAGCCGCCGAGCCAGAAGTCCTGCCACATGAATGCTCCGCTGACCTGGTCGTCGCGGGTCTTCGGATTGCGCTCCTTCATCGGAAAGTAGCGCGAGAAAAATTCCACCGCGCGATCGATCGATCGCACCGCGATCGAAACGTGATCGAACCGCATCTCGACGTCTTGAGCCATCTTGCTCGTTGGTTCCTTTCCCGGTCATCGCGGCAGCCGTAAAGGCGCCATCGATGCCGCAACGCAAAACGTTTGGGTCAATTGGTCAGGAAATCACGTTTCGGCTGCCCGGTCGACAGGAATCGCGATCACCTGGCTTTGGAAAAACGGGGGCGAAAGCGCCAGAGCAGCTTGAAGGAGTTGCGCAGGATCAGCGGCCAGGCGTTGCGAATCTTGCCGGCATAGACCGACATCGATTGCGAGGCGCGCGAAAGCGACGGGACGTCAAAGAAATTCCAGCCGCGCGTCAATCGACTTGCCCTCGATACGCGCGACGATGTAGCCGCCTCCCTTGAAAGGACCCGCGTTGAAAACCCGCGTCTTGCCGATCGCATCCTCGGCCGCGGATTCATGGATGTGCCCAGAGATGCAGATGTCGGGCTGCACCTCTTCGATGAAACGGCGCGCTGCCGTGCTGCCCACCGCCTTGCCGGACAAGATACGGTCGCACTTCGTCTCGAACGGGGGCGTGTGACAGATCATCAGCAGCGGCCGCACGTCGCGTACCTGTTCGTACCCGGCTCGCAGCGCCGCGTAAATCTCGTCTTCGGTGAATTCGGTCGGGGTCTTGAACGGCGTGATGTTGGAACCGCCGCATCCGAAGATGCCGATTCCGTCGACCACCCGACCCTTCGCGTGCAGCGCAATTCCCTCGGTGTCCAGGAACGGCATCACCTCGCGGCGATCCAGGTTGCCGGTCAGGGCCAGCACGTTCGGACATGCGCGGCGCACATCCGTCAGCACCTTTTTCGTGTCATCAATGCCGCCGAAGTTGGTGAGATCTCCCGAGAGGATCACCAGGTCGCAGTCACGCATGACCTCGTGCATCCGCTCGAGATTGCGGGTCGCCATGTGCACGTCGCCGAAAGAAACGATTTTCATGACCGATCGTTCGGGAGCTTAGCAGAATTCAGGGAAAGGATTTTAACCGGCTGCCAGTCCGAGGGGCCGGAGGAACGACTCCATGGCGGCGGTGCATTTCTCCGGCTCTTCGATTTGGAGAAAGTGCGTGGTTCCGGGAATCGCTTCATAGGGTAGATGGTGCTGCCGCGCCACCGCCCGACCGATCAGCGCCGGTGGCATGACTTCGGGAAGATAGGGATCGCCACAGATCAGCTTGGTCGGAACCGGCAGTCCGCCGAGTCGCTCCCACAGCGTCGGATCAGCGTTGGTCGAGAAGACTTCCGCTTCGAACTCGCGTGGACAAGCCAGGATCCAGTCTCCTGCGCCTTCGTCAAGACGCAGTGTCGCCCGCGCCATCAACTCGTATGCTTCCGGTCGCCATCTCGGAAACCGCGTCTTGAACTGTGCCGCAAGAATCGATGGATCGCGGTAGCGCTCTGTCCTGCGTCGAGCACGCGCGGCAAGTGAGTTCTTGTCGTCGGCCTGGTTGCCGCGCAGCGGATGGCCCTCAGGCGGAAAAAGCGGTGGATCGAACAACACCAGCGCGTCGAAACGTGGCCCGAACTTGAGTGCATGCATCGCCGCCGTCACGCCTGACAACGAATGAAAGAGCCCGGCCGCGCGTTTGCTGCCGAGCTCGCGATTGATCGAATGAAACACTGCTTCCATGTCCAGGATGAATCGCGGCCACCGATGCGCATCCGCACGATGCAGCGGGTTCTGGCCGTGATTGCGAAAATCGAACAGAACGACCTCGTAGCGATCACGCAATGGTCGCCAGAATGGAACATAGCCGTCAATCGCCAGCCCGTTGCCGTGGCTTAGAACGAGCCGCGGCCCGTCGGGCTTCCCATGCTGGCGAACGATGATCGTCGCGCCGTCGTCCAGCTTGACTTCAAAGCTGCGCCGCGGTTGCGGCGCTTGGTATGGTTCCGTCACGTGGCTCAACTACCTTTCAGAGCATCCGCACCGGGTCGATATCGACCGCCACCATCACCTTGTCCCGCTCCGCCCGGGGCGCGATTTCCGTGCGCATCCTGGCCAGCGCCGATCGCAGTTTTCTCAGCTCGCGCGCCTTCACCATCACCTGCCATCGATAGCGCTGCTTGATCCTTTCGATAGGAGCGGGCGACGGACCCAGCACGCGCATTTCCTCGGGCGATGCTTCGCGTCCCAGTGATTTCGCCACCGCTTCGGCAACCGATGCAAGCGCGCGCGGCTCCTCGCCTTCGACTCGCACCATCGCCAGCCGTGAAAACGGGGGATACTCCAGCTCGCGGCGCAGTTCCAGCTCGCGCCGGATGAACCGCGCGTAGTCCTGATCCTGCGCGGCGCGGATGCTGTAGTGATGTGGCGAAAAGGTCTGGATTATTACCCGGCCGGCGCGCTCGCCGCGTCCGGCGCGCCCAGCCACCTGGGTTAGTAGCTGAAAGGTTCGCTCCGCCGATCGAAAGTCCGGCATGTTGAGCCCGAGATCCGCCATCACCACCGCGGCCAGCGTGACGCCGGGAAAGTCGAAGCCCTTGGTGATCATCTGCGTGCCGACCAGGATGTCGATCTCGTTCGCGCGGAGCGCCGCCAGGATGCCGGCCCGGGCACCGCGCCGCCCGCTGGTATCGCTGTCCATCCTCTCTATTCGTGCGTTGGGCAGCAGCGCCTCAAGCGCGGCAACCAGGCGCTCCGTGCCGAAGCCCTGCCCCGACAAGCCCGGCCCATGACACTCGGGACACAGGCTGGGCGCGGGCAGACGATCGCCGCAGTAGTGGCAGCGGAGAGATCGATCGCGCAGATGAAACGTCATGCTCACGCTGCAATTGCGACACGCGATTACATTCCCGCACATGCTGCACTGGAGGAAATTGTGAAACCCGCGCCGGTTTAGAAAGACCATCGCCTGGCCGCCCACTGCCAGGTTCTCGCGGAGCGCGTCCACCAGTTGCGGCGACAATGGCACCGCATCTGCCGGCGGCTTTCCGCGCGATGCACCGTTGGTCGCCGGACTGCTCGCCGCCGGGGAATTCATCCGGCGCAAATCGACGACTTCGACCGCCGCCATCGGCCGGTCGTTGATGCGGCGCGCAAGGCGCAGCAATCGGTACCGGCCACGCCGCGCATTCGCATACGACTCCGCCGATGGCGTCGCGGAACCGAGCACGATTGGGCACTTCGCATATCCCGCCAGGGCGACCGCGAGATCTCGCGAGTGATACCGGATACCTTCCTCGTTCTTGTAGGCGGCATCGTGCTCTTCATCCACGACGATCAAGCCCAGGTCGTGAATCGGCGCAAAAATCGCCGATCGCGGCCCGACCACGATACGCGCCTCTCCGCCCAGCGCCGCCATCCAGCTCGCCCATCGCTCCGTCACGCTCTGCGCGCTATGCGCGATGGCGACCAGCGGACCAAACCGCGCGCGGAACGAATGCACCAACTCATCGGCGAGAGCGATCTCCGGCACCGTCACCAGCACCTGGCGGCCTTCTGCGAGCGCGCGCGCCGCAAGGTTCAGGTAGACCTCCGTCTTGCCACTGGCGGTCACGCCCCAGAGAAGAAACGCGCCGAAGCGACGGCCGGTGATCGCGGGGCCAACCGCCTCTATCGCCGTACGCTGTTCCTCGGAGAGCTGAAACGGAGTTTGGAATTCAGGGCTCCCCTTCGTGCCAGGCTCACCCTGCGAGATCTCGAGAAAGCCACGCTTCAACAAGGAAGCGATCACCGGACGAGATCCCGCGATTCGCTCGGCCAGTTCGTCGATCGAACCTGGGCCGTGCTCTGCAACAATCGTGAAGACTTCCCGCTGTTTGGGTCCTCGAATCTTCTCCGGCTGCGCGGCGGGCGTGGCACGCACCACGCGATCGTCGCTCTCGCGATGTCGCCCTCGCGTCGCGTCTTGCCGCGCGATTATTCCCTCGTTCGAAAGCCGCGCGATGGCCGCGCGCACCTCGCGGGGCGGCCCGAGCTTGTCGATCCGCTTCATGGCCGCGGGCCGCTGCCTCAGGGCCTCGACGATTTTGCGTTCCACTTTGCTCAGGGCCGCGGCGCGCAACTGGCTGGGCTCCATCGCCAGCCGATAGGCCATCCGCGATTCGACTCTTGCGACCGACGGGATCACGCTGCGATAAGCATCGCCCAGCGATGTCATGTAGTAGCCGGCCAGAAACTCCAGCAGTCTCAGATGGGCCTGATCGAAGAGCGGCCGGGGTTCGAGGATCTCCAGGATTGGCTTGAGCGGCTCGGAGGAAGGTTCCGCCGAAAGTTCCAGCACCACTCCGGTAACCTGCCGCGAGCGCAGTGGCACCAATACTCGATGACCCACGCGCAGGTGGTCGACCATCGCGGGCGGGACTTCGTAGCTGAGCTGATCAACCCCGCGCGAAGCTCCCACAATGACGACCTTTGCCTGCATCCTGAACCAGTCCCGCCCGCAATCTACACCGCGGCTGCGGGCCGCACGAACGTCGCTCGAAGCCACGCGGGCATACTTCCACGCTGACCCCCGGTCTGGTTGAATCTTCAAGACCGGACCACGCCGCGCGGCGCTCCGGTGTGGGAAACCATCGAATGCTACGCTTTCTGACCTCCGGCGAATCGCACGGCCCCGAACTGGTCGCCACCATCGAGGGTGCCCCGGCCGGGTTCGACATCGATTTGGCCGAAATTAATACGGACCTTGCACGCCGCCAGAAGGGCTACGGTCGCGGCGGCCGGATGCTGATTGAGAAGGACGAGGCGCGCCCGGTCGCGGGCATCCGCTTCGGCCGCACGCTGGGCAGCCCGGTTACCTTCATCATCGTCAATCGCGATTTCAAAAACTGGGAAAAGCGCATGTCGGCGGACCCCGGGGATCGCGGCGAAGCGAAAGTCGTGACCCGTCCGCGCCCCGGTCATGCCGATCTCGCAGGCGTGCTCAAGTACAACCTCGAGGACATCCGCGACATCCTCGAGCGCGCTTCCGCGCGCGAAACGACCGCTCGCGTCGCAGTCGGCGGCTTCGCCAAGCAATTCATCAAGCCCTTCGGAATCGAGGTTCTCGGCTACGTCGTCAGCATCGGTGCAACCGTCGCAAAGACTCCCGAAAATCTGAGCATGGCGGATCTGAAGCACGTGACAGAAGAGTCACAGGTTCGCGTGGCTGACCCGGTCGCGGAGCGTGCGATCATCGAGGAGATCGATGCGTGCAAGAAGACCGGCGACACGCTTGGCGGCATCGTCGAGGTCGTCGCTACCGGCCTTCCCGTCGGTCTTGGCAGCCATGTTCAGTGGGATCGCAAGCTCGATGGGCGCCTCGCGTATGCCCTGATGAGCCTCCAGGCCACCAAGGGCGTCGAGTTCGGTATCGGCTTTGAAGCCGGTCGCGTGCGCGGCTCGGCGCTCCATGACGAAATCGGCTTCGATGCCGCCCAGCGCAGGTTCACGCGTCATTCGAACAATTCCGGCGGGACCGAAGGCGGCATGTCCACCGGCGAGCCGCTGCGAGTCCGCGTTGCCTTCAAGCCCCTCTCCACCTTGATGCAGCCGCTCAAGTCGGTAGATATCAAGACCAAGGAAGAAGCCGAGGGCACTATCGAACGCTCCGACGTATGCGCGATCCCGGCCGCGGCCGTTATCGCCGAGTCAGTCGTCGCGTTCGAGCTGGCCAACGCGTTCCTGGAGAAGTTCGGGGGCGACTCGCTCGCGGAGATCACGCGCAACTACCAGGGCTACCTCGAACAGGTTCGCAACTTCTGATTGGCACGCTTCGGCGCGAGCCGGAGTCGCGATGACCACGAAGATTATCCTGACCGGATTCATGGCGACTGGAAAAAGCGCCGTGGGTCACCTGGTCGCGAAGCAACTCGGATGGCGTTTCACCGACACCGACCGGGAGATAGTCGCGCGCGCCGGCAAGCCCATAGCAACGATTTTCGCCGAACACGGCGAACCGCGCTTTCGCGCGCTGGAGCGTGAAACTATCGCAATGCTCGTCAACGACCCGCGCCTGTGCCCCCAGAGCGGCAATCCGCTCCCGGAGGTAATCTCAACCGGCGGAGGTGCGCTGGTCGACGAGAGAAACTGCGCGATGTTGAAACGGGCGGGGATCGTGATGTGCCTCACGGCGCGCCCGGAAGTCATCGCGGCTCGCGTCGGCCGATCGGCCACGCGCCGTCCAAAATTGCTGGAAGGTAATCTGCCGCTGGAAGAGAGAATTCGCGATCTGATGGCCGAACGCGCGGCCGCGTACGCGCGCGCCGACATAACGATCGACACGTCGGATCTCTCTCCCGTCCAGGTGGCAGAACGAATAATCGACGCCTTCGTGGCCAGGGAGAAAGCGCGATGCAGACCTTCCGCGTAGAGCTCGGACCCGCATCGCATCCGGTGCATGTCGGCACCGGAATTCTCGACAGCCTGGGCGGCCTGGCGCGCGAAGCGAAAATCACGTCGAACCGCGTTGTCGTGATTACCGACTCGACCGTAGAGCGGCACTACGCAGCTCGCGCCACCGATGCACTCAAGAAAGCGCGCTTCTCGCCCGATCTTGTGGTGGTTCCCGCAGGTGAGGCGAGCAAGTCTTTATCTGTTCTTGAAACACTCTACGACCGGATGACTGCAGCCGAGATCGAACGCGGCGGCGCCGTCTTCGCGCTCGGCGGAGGTGTCGTGGGCGATCTCGCGGGTTTCGCGGCAGCAACGTACCTGCGCGGGATCGCTGTTGTCCAGGTTCCCACGACCCTCGTTGCGCAAGTCGATTCCTCGCTCGGCGGCAAGACCGGCATCAATCATCCGCGGGCCAAGAACCTGATCGGTGCGTTTTACCAGCCGCGCGCGATCATTGCCGACGTGGACACTCTGCGCACGCTGCCCGACCGGGAGTTTCGCGAAGGACTGGCCGAAGTGATCAAGTATGGAGCCATCATGGATGCGCCGATGGTTGCCGACCTCGAGCGCGACCTCGGCCGAATTCTGAAGCGCGATGGCGCGATCCTGGAGGCGATGGTCGCCCGCTCGCTCCGCCACAAGGCCTCGGTCGTAGTCGCCGATGAACGCGACGGTGGATTGCGCAAAACCCTCAACTTTGGACATACGGTCGGCCATGCGCTCGAAGCGAGCGCCGGCTACGGCAGGTATCTCCATGGCGAGGCTGTCGCGATCGGTATGACGGTGGCGGCGCGCCTGTCGGAGCGATTCGCCGGACTCAGCGCCGACGAAGGCGCGCGCCTGGTGCGGCTTATCGCGCAGGCCGGATTGCCCACCGAGATGCCGCCGAAGGCTGTCACCCCGGAGTTCACCGCCGCACTCCGCCTGGACAAGAAACGTGCGGAGAATGCCCTCGAGTTCGTGCTGCTCGAGAAATTGGGTAGATCGCTTACGAAGCGTCTTGAGTTCGATCAGGTTCTCGCCGCCCTCTCCGACTGAGTTTTCCCTTTCCCGACGCGGGCTTGCGCCCTCCGCAAATGCGGCCTTAGCCGGTCATGCCTTCGCCCAAGCCGTCTAAAGACCGGCATTTCGGATTTCGAGCGCAAATTTTTGTAAATCTCCGCTTACTTGGGACTTGCAACACGTAATCATCTTGTATGATTATGCTACGGTCCGATAAGGACGAGCCCGACACCGGGGAACGGAGGTAAGTCATGGAACGGGTCGAAATCCTCAAGGGCAGCGTGCTCACAGTGCAGGAAGTGTCGAGTTACCTGCGCGTCCACCCCTCAACCATCTACAGGATGCTCAAGCGCAACCAGCTTCCCGCCTTTCGGGTCGGCAGCGACTGGCGCTTTACGGTCGAAGCGATCGATCAGTGGCGCGCGCGAGCCGAATCCAGCAGCTTCAAGCCTGATACGCGTCGCGTGATGGCGCGGAGATAGCCGGGACGGTTGATATCCGCGCCGTCTAACTGAAATAGCGGCGCGGATTCTCAACCAGCATCGCGCGGATTTTTTCTTCAGGCACGCCAGCCCGCTTCAGCGCCGGCACGATGTTCTGGAACACGTGCGACGGCTTCCAGTTCGCGATGAGCTTCGCCGTTTCAGGCGGCAGGTCGAGTCCCCGCCCCAGCCAGCACCATACCGTGTCGTGCGAGAGCACGATCTGCTTTTCGTAGCCCACCCCAAGCAGTCCGATCAGCGCCGCCAGGCGGAGCTTGTCGGGATGGATGAAATCCAGCCCAAAGCGATCGAAGCCGATGTAACATCCGCGGTCGAGCATGTCGGTGTGATAGTGCAGGTCGGCCGACCCGCAGCTATGCCCGATTATCACGTGCTTGAAATCGACCCCTTCCGACTCGAAGATGTCGAGCTGCTCGCGCCCCATCGTGCCGTCTTCAGTATGAGTCGTGATGGGCGCCCCGGTTCGCAGATGCGCCCGTGCAGCAGCTCGCAGGCAGTTTTGCTCGTACGGGGTCACCTGGCCCTTGCCTGTTGCACACTTGATGATGCCCGCCTTGATGCCGGTGTTGCCGATGCCTTTCGTGATCTCGGATGAATAGACTTCGGCGATCTCATCGATGCTGCGCTGCTTGAAGTATGCCGTGTTCCCGAGGTCTTCCTTGTAAAGACCGGTCGCGCAGACGATACGCACGCCCGATGCCTCCGCGACTTCCGCCATAAAGTTCACATCGCGGCCGATATCCATCGGGCAGGGATCGACGAAGCTCTGCAGTCCCAGGTCCTTCAGCTCTTTCAGTCGGTCGACCGCATTCTTGAACGCGGTTTTCCGCTCGAACTTGGGCGCGGCGCAATCCAGCTCCCATCCCGCCCATCCGATCAGCAGATGCTCATGCATCAGCGTCGTACCGAGCTGTTCTGCGGTCATCGTGCCTGTGACGGTATTGATCGACTTCATCGGAGCACGCTCCTTCGGCCAACACGGCGGGCCTGACCGCAACCTAGACCCGCAGGCTCCGAGTCGTCAATTCCGGAGTCGGGGAAATTTCAGGAACTTTTTTTCTCGCCCCGGAGGGTGCCCAAGATGATCAGCGCGACTCCGATACTGATCGCGCTGTCGGCGACATTGAAGATTGGATAGTTCCAGTCGTAGTAGTGCACGCGGATGAAGTCGATCACCTGGCCGCGCAGCCCGCGGTCGATCAGGTTTCCGCCCGCCCCGGCCAGGATCAAGGCGAACGCGAATGTGGTCAGGGTGAAACCGTCGCTGCGCGCGATCAGCACGATCAGCACCACGATCGCCGCCAAAGAGAGCGTCACCAGGAACGCTTCGCGGAACCATTCGGGCAGGTTCGTGAACATGCTGAACGCGGCGCCCGGGTTGCGCGTGTAGGTGATGTCGATCCAGTTGGGAATGACCGGGATGCTTTCGAAGAGGTCCATGTGCGAGCTGACGAACAGCTTGGTTGCCTGGTCGAGAACCAGGACCGGCAGAGAAACCAGCACCAGCATCGCGAACAGCGGACTTCGCCGCCGCGCCGGCGCGATCTCTCCCATCCGGGCTACGGCTGAATCAGGCACTGGCGCCAACCACCAGGCGGCACCGAGGGCACAATTCCGCATGCCCACCGTCGTCGAAATAACACCAGCATCGCTGGCACTTGATGCCGGGAGCGCGCCGGCCCTTGAGCGTTAGCGGCGCCGCCACCCTGGCGAAGGTTCCGTTGGTCGAAAATTCCTGACGTTCTCCCGCCTCGCGATTGAGCGCCGCTGCCTCTTCGGGATCGAGGAAATCGATTCCCGATACGATGAAGAGGTCCTTGAGGTCCTGCTGATGATCCTTGAGCAGGTTCGCCAGCTCCTGGTCGGCGCCTAACGTTAAAGTCGCTTCCAGCGGCGCGCCGATGGTGCCGGCCTTGCGCATCGCTTCCAGCAGCTTGAGACCTTCATCGCGCACGGCGAGCAGACGATCCCATCGCTCCGTCAACGCGGCGTCGGCCCAATCAGGATGCGCAGGCTGGAGCTCGAGGAGATGCACGCTGTCCTTGTCGCGCCCGGGAACATGCTCGTAAACCTCTTCCGCCGTGTATGGAATCAGCGGCGCGAGCATCCGAACGATGGCATCAAGGAGATAAAACAATGCGGTTTGCGCCGAGCGGCGCTCGCGCGACGCGTGCGCGGAACAGTAAAGACGATCGCGTGCCACATCGATATAGAGCGAGCTCAGATCCACGACGATAAAGTTCAGCAGCGTGTGATAGGCGCCCTGGAAGTCGAAGTTCTCGAATGCCTTGCGGACTTGCGTCTTCAAGTGCTCCAGCCGGGCCAGGATGAATCGATCAAATTCCAGCATCTCGCGGTGCGCCACCATGTCGCGTCCGGGATCGAAGTCGCCGAGATTTCCGAGCAGGTAACGGCAGGTATTGCGAATTTTCTTGTACGAATCCGCGACCGCGTTGAAGATCGTCGGCCCCAGCGCCATCTCGGTGGTGTAATCGATCGATGCGTAAACCAGACGAATCACATCCGCGCCGACCCGGTTGGTTACGTCCTGCGCATCTTCCGAGTTTCCCAACGACTTCGACATCTTGCGGCCTTTTTCGTCCACGGTCAGGCCGTGATTAATCACGCTCCGAAACGGAGCCGTCCCGCGCACCGCGACCGCACATGCCAGGGATGATCCAAACCAGCCGCGTGCCTGCTCCACTGCTTCCAGATACGCATCGGCCGGCCATCGCAGCTCCGGTCGCTTCTCCAGAACCGCGGCCTGCGAAGATCCCGAGTCGAACCAGACGTCGAGCACGTCTTCCTGCTTCTCGAAGGCGGTTCCGCCGCACTCGGGGCACTTGAACGCGGCGGGGAGGAAGTCGGTGGCCGGACGCACGAACCACGCGTCCGATCCTTCCTTTTCGAAAATCCGCTCGACGTTCTTCATGACTTCGAGGTCGAGCGTGACGTGGCTGCACTTGGTGCATTTGACCGCCGGTATCGGCACGCCCCACGCGCGCTGGCGGGACAGGTTCCAGTCCGGCCGTGTCTCGGTCATGTTGCGAATTCGATCGCGCGACCAGGCCGGCACCCATTTAGCGCCATCGATAGCCGCCACGATCTTGCCCCGCAAACCTTCGTGATCGATTCGCAGAAACCACTGCTCGGTAGCGCGGAAGATCAGCGGCTGATGGCATCGCCAGCAATGCGGGTACTGATGCGATAGCGTGCGTGACGCGATCAGCGCCTCGACCTCGCGCAGCTTCGCGATGATGAGAGCGTTGGCGTCAAAGACATTGAGTCCCTGCCACTCGGGAACTTCTGCGGTGAACGCGCCGGCGTCATCGACCGGCGTATAGGGCGCAATTCCGTACTGCGCCCCGATCACGAAGTCTTCGTAGCCGTGACCCGGAGCGGTATGCACCAGTCCTGTCCCTGCGTCGGCGGTGACGTGCTCGCCGTAAAGCAACTTCACGTCGCGATCGATGAACGGATGGCGGAAGATGTCCTTTCCGTCGAGCGTCTTAAGCGCCTCGCGATTGAGTGCGATTCGACCGTCAACCTTGAGCTCGCAATCCTTCTCGAAGGACTCCGCAAGCCGCGCCGCGACTATGAACCAGGAACCGTTCGCCTTGAGCGCTACGTATTCGAACGTAGGGTTCAGCGAAATTCCAAGATTTGCCGGCAGCGTCCAGGGAGTTGTCGTCCAGATGACCGCGAACAACTTCTCTGCCTTGTGCGCTCCCGCCAATTCCGCGCCATCCGCCGCGTTGCCCGCGAGCGCGGCCGGGTCTTTGACGTTCTGATTCAGCTTGAAGGCGACGTAGATCGACGGAGATTTATCTTCTTCGTACTCGACCTCGGCTTCCGCCAAGCCGGTGCGATCCTGGAAGCACCACAATACCGGGCGTTTGCCGCGATAGATGTAGCCGCTTTCGACCATCGCGCGCAGAACGCCGATCTCGGTCGCGTCATACTCGGGCGCCATCGTCAGGTACGGATGAAACCAGTCGCCGATACATCCGAGGCGTCGAAAATCGATGCGTTGAAGATCGATCCATTTCTCCGCTTCCGCGCGACACAGCTTGCGCAGCTCGATCTTGCTGATGGTGCGAGCCTCGTCGCCTAGTTCGCGCGAAACCCGGTACTCGATCGGCATCCCGTGGCAGTCCCATCCGGGAACAAACGGCGTCCGATAACCCAGCATCGAGCGCGAGCGCACCACGAAATCCTTGAGAATCTTGTTGAGTGCGGTCCCGAGATGCACCCGGCCATTCGCGTAGGGAGGTCCGTCGTGGAGAATCCAGGTGGGCTTGCCTTTGCGCTCTTCGATCAACCGTGAGTAGAGGTCCATGTCGTCCCAGCGCTTGAGCGTCTCGGGCTCGCGCCTGGGCAGGTTCGCCTTCATCGGAAAGGCGGTCTTCGGCAAAGCAAGGGTTGATTTGTAGTCGGTCTCAGCCACGCGCGGCATCGAGCTGGACAAACCAGCTCACTCCCTCCGGATTTTGAACTTCCGTATTCCGTCCAGATTAACCCAGGCCATGAAGGCGCGCGAGTGGACGCGGAACCGGTTTGAATTGGATGCCGCGGCTTCGTATCATCGCCGTTTGCGAGCGTACTTATGTCACTTAGAAAAGTTACCCTGTTCGACAAAGAAGGCAGCGCGATTCAGCCCACCGACGAAGACGGTCAGGCCAAGCCTGCCGTGATGGGGGTGAGATGGGTCAATCCTCACACCTTTGAGACCATTCGCGTGCGAGGCGGTAAGCGGACCGGGCCCAGGAACGAAGTCCTCCAGGAAATTCCGCCGACCCTCGACGTGAGCCCGTTCGCGATCGATCACCTCGAGAAAGCGCCCCGGAAACCCGGCAAGTGAGCGCTCCCGGAGCTCTCACCGGCCTTCGCGTCCTCGACCTGAGCGACCATCGCGCCCAGCTCGCGGGACGACTCCTGGCCGACATGGGCGCCGACGTGATCAAGATCGAACCTCCGGGTGGCGATCGCTCCCGCACCATCGGGCCGTTCCTGAACGATGAGCCCCACCCCGACCGCAGTCTCTTCTTCTGGTTCTACAACCTCAACAAGCGCTCGCTGACTCTCGATCTAACGCATCGACGTGGTGCGGAACTGTTTCGGCAACTGGCCAGGTCGGCCGACATCGTCATCGAGAGTTTTGCGCCGGGCCATCTCGACTCGATGAACCTCGGGTGGAGCGAGCTGCACAAGATCAACCCCGCGCTGATCCTGTTGTCGATCGCGCCGTTCGGGCAGACCGGGCCCTATCGCGACTTCGAGGCCGACGACACTGTTCTGACTGCTCTCGCCGGCATGCTTTACGTCAACGGATTTCCGGGACGCGCTCCTGTGCGTCCGCTCGGACTCCAGGCGTATCACTCATCGTCGTACTTCGGCGCAATCGCCGCGATGTGTGCGCTATTTGCCCGCGACAAGTCGGGCGAGGGAGCACGGATCGATCTCTCGATGCAGGAGGCGACGGCGGCCGCGGTCGAACACGTCGCAGGCAGCTACTTCGAAAACCGCATCGCGGAGCCGCGCCGTGGCACGCTCCACTGGAGCCGCTTCTTCCGGGTCGGCAAATGCCGCGACGGCTACATCATGCACTGCACGCTCGGCGACTGGACCTCGCTCATCGAGTGGGTGAAGTCCGACGGCAAGGCGGCGGACCTCGATGTCCCCGAGTACGACCAGGTGATGCATCGCTTCCTGATGGCCGAGCATCTGTTCGACGTACTCGATGAATGGGTGAAGGATTACGGCCGCGACGAATTGCTGGAACGCGCCCAGCTCCTGCGGCAGCCCTACGCCATCGTGCGCAAACCGGAAGTGCTGTTCGACGATGAACAACTGTCCGCGCGCGGCTTCTTTGTGGAGGTCGAGCATCCGGAACTCGGCCGCACCTTCCGCTATCCAGGTGCGCCCTATGTTTTCAATGGAACGCCGTGGAACGTCTATCGTCGTCCACCGCTGACGGGGGAACATACCGCCGCGATTCTGCGCGACGATCTGGAAGTCGACTCAGTTGAATTGGCTGCGCTTTCGAGCGAGAGAGTCATCTAGCCATGCCCGGCCTGCCGCTCGAAGGAATTCGCGTTCTCGATTTCACGTGGGTCGTGGCCGGCCCCGTAGCGACGCGTATCCTGGCCGATCATGGCGCCGAGGTCGTGAAGATCGAGCGCAAGATTCCTCCGCCGCTTGGCAATCGCAAGCTTGGTCTGCAATGCGATCTCCATCGCAACAAGATCTCGCTGGCGTTGAACATGGCGGAGCCGCGCGGCATCGAACTCGCGCGCCGGCTCGCTGCAAAAAGCGATGTAGTCATCGATAATTTCTCGGCGCGCGTAATGCGCGCGTGGGGCATGGATTACGCCAGCCTGGTCGCGGTGAAACCCGACATCATCTGCATAAGCATGTCCGGCCTCGGCCACACCGGCCCGCGCTCCAGCTACGTCAGCTATGGACCCACGCTGCAGGCGCTGTCGGGTTACACGATGCTCATGGCCGATGAGAACGGTGTACCCGCGGGCTACGGTTACTCGTACGCCGACATGTGCGGTGGTTACACCGGCGCGTTGGCTGCTCTCATCGCACTGTGGAACCGGAAGCAGACCGGCCATGGCCAGTTCGTCGATCTGTCGCAGTTCGAGGCGGTCACCGCGGTCGTTGGCACCTCGCTGCTCGATATCGAAGTGAATCGCCGTGAGCAGCAACCGTTCGGTTACAGCTCGCAGGAGGGACCTGCCGCACCGCACGGGGTCTATCGATGCCGCCCGCGCGGTGACGATGACGACCGATGGCTGGCTGTCTCGGTGCACAGCCAGGCGGAATGGAACCGGTTCGTCGAAGCAATCGGAAACCCGGCGTGGGCGAGCGACCCCAGGTTCCAGACCCTGTATCTACGAATACGTAACCGCGAAGAACTCGATGCGTATGTATCTCGATGGACGGTCGAGCAAAATGCGGAAGACGCGATGATTGCCCTTCAGCGTGCGCGAGTGGCCGCTGGCCTCGTTGCCAACGGTATCGATATCTGCCAGCGCGACCCGCAACTCAAGCAGCGTGGCTTCTGGCCCCCGGTCAAATCAATGGGCGACAAGACCACCCACGTCACCGGTATTCCTTTCAAAATCTCCACAGGTTCGGGTTCTGTCCGATCAGCCGGACCCGAGGTCGGAGAAAACGGCGGCTATGTGCTGCGCGAAATCCTGGGGCTCGACTCTGCCGAGTGCGACGAGTTGATAAAAGCCGGCGTGGTTTGGCCCTGACTATTGCGGAGCGTAAAGGGGGAAGCGGTTGCTAGCCAGCGTTCTCTCCAGCGCCCTCGCGGGTGTCGAAGCCTACCCCGTCGAGGTCGAAGTCGATATTCGGGGCGGTTCGCCATTCTTCCGGATTGTCGGACTACCCGAGGCTTCCGTCCGCGAATCCCTCGATCGCATCAACTCCGCAATGCGCAACTCCGGCTACGAATTTCCGATGAAGCACGTGATCATCAATCTCGCGCCTGCCGACACGCGCAAAGACGGTTCCGGCTTCGACCTGCCGATCGCAGTCGCGATGCTGGGGGCCAACGGTCATTTCAGCGATCGTGAACGGTTGCGCCGCTATCTTGTGCTCGGTGAGCTCGCGCTCGATGGGCGTATCAAGGGAATCAAGGGCGCGCTGCCTTCCGCTATCCTCGCGCGTTCGCAGAAATTCGACGGCATCATTCTTCCCGCCGAAAATGCGCCCGAAGCTGCGGTTGTCGGCGGTGATATAGAAGTCTTTGGCGTAGAAAATCTCCGCGACGTGCTCGAGTTTCTCGAAGGTCAGCGCCCGCTGGACTCTGTCAGCGCAGATGTGTCCTCGATGTTCCAGAATGCGGGGCGTTACGACGTCGACTTCAGCGATGTGAAAGGGCAGGAGCAGGCGAAGCGCTCTCTCGAGGTGGCGGCAGCCGGTGGCCACAACGTGCTGATGATCGGTCCGCCCGGTTCGGGCAAGACGATGCTCGCGAAGCGTCTGCCCACAATCCTGCCGGCGATGACCTTCGAAGAGGCGATCGAGACGACCAAGGTGCACAGTGTGATGGGCCTGCTCGATGGCCGCGCGCTGATCGCGACGCGTCCGTTCAGATCCCCCCATCACACCATTTCGGACGCGGGCCTGATTGGAGGCGGCACGATCCCGCGGCCGGGCGAAGTCAGCCTGGCGCATCATGGCGTCCTCTTCCTCGATGAGCTGCCCGAATTCCGCAAGAACGTGCTCGAAGTTCTGCGCCAGCCGCTGGAGGACTCGAAGATCACGATCTCACGCGTGGCAGGATCGCTCACGTTTCCCGCAAGCCTGATGCTGGTGGCCGCGATGAACCCCTGTCCCTGCGGCTTCTACACCGACCCGCAGCACGAATGCACTTGCACGCAGCTTGCGATTCAGCGCTATCGATCGCGCATCTCCGGTCCGCTGCTGGATCGAATCGACATTCACATAGAAGTGCCGGCAGTGAAGTACCGCGAGCTGACCGATCGCAGCGCCGGTGAAGCATCGGAAGCTATTCGCGGCCGCGTCAATGCCGCGCGCACGGCTCAACTGGCACGCTTCCAGGGATTATCGATCTTTTGCAACGCGCAGATGGGGGCGCGCGAACTGAAGCAGTACTGCGAGGTCGAACCCTCCGGGGAGAAGCTGCTTGAGGTGGCGATCAATCGCCTGGGCCTGTCGGCCCGCGCCTACACACGAATCCTCAAGGTCGCGCGCACGATCGCGGATCTCGACTCCAGCGAATCGATTGAGGCTCCGCACGTCAGCGAGGCGATTCAGTATCGCTCCCTGGATCGCGCGAACATCTAGCTAAAGATTTTCTTGCTCTGAAAGGAGAAACTAAAAATGGTTCGGTCACCCACAGTTCTGATCGTTCTCACCGCGATGGTTCTCCCCCTGGCCTTCTTGTCGAGCTCCTGCGGCTCTCCCAGCTCCGCCTCTGCCGCAACGACCTTTTCGCAGTCCAGCATCAAGGGCAGCTATGCCATGTCGTTCGCGGTCGCGGTCGGCGGCAGCGCCGCGATCGACTACACGGGAGGTACCGGGGTCATCGTCTCCGATGGCAAGGGCAACCTGAGCGGCACCGAAAGCTACAGCGATACCAACGGAACGGTGTGCACCGATCTCACCCTCAGCGGGACTTACACCGTAAACCCCAACGGCACCGGCCTCGCCAACATCACCTATAGTTCCAGTTCTTCGGGTCCCGATTGCTCGGGCTCCTTCGCCCAAACCCTGTCGATCGCCAATGGCGGCGCGCTGGTCAAAACCACCAACATCGCAACCAACGTAGCGCAGCTGTCAGGTGACTGGACGAGGCAATAACTGCGCCGACCTCACTTAAGTTCGGCGATCAGCTTCTTCGCATCTTCAAGATCAGGGCTGGAACGCCCTTCCTTGAACCAGCCGTAGACGGCCGCGAGCATCTTGCGTGCTTGCGCGGTCTTGCCCTGACGTTGCCACAGGCGGGCAAGTTCCATCGACGCGCGCAATTCGAGTGACCTGGCGGCCTGGCTGCGCGCTGTTTCTAGAGACTTCCGGAACCATTTTTCCGCCGTCGCTTGCGCGCTGAGATTCGGATTCTCCCCGCCGGCCTTGAGCCGCAACAAGCCCATCAGATGGTAGTAGTGTGCGAGCGTTCCGGTGAGCCCGCTCGCGATCGAGTCATCTATCTGTTCCTGTACAAAGCGTATCGCGTCCCCCACCAGCGAGAATCCCGCGTTCGCTTCGACCACCTGCAGCCAGGTTTTGCCGAGAATATGAAGTGGAGGCGACATATCGGCGGACAGGATGTCCAATTCCACTATCGCCGCGCGCATGATGGTGCATCCTGCGCGTACGTCTTCCAGGCCGGCCACCGCTGAACCCCGAAGGAATTCGCCCAGTGCGCGCCAGTAAGGAAAATCCTTGTCAGCGGTAAAGGCGATCAGCTTGTTCGCGTAATTTCGTACTTCGTTCCATTCGCGGCAATGCCAGAACAAGGTCGCAGCCACTGCCGTCGACGTTGAGATCGCGGGTGCGTGAGAGATTCGTTCAGCGTACTCGATTGCCTGCAACGCGCGCTTCTTCGCCTCATCCGGGTAGCCCAGATGCCACAGGGACGCCACGCCTTCGGTATTTCCCTGGACCTTGGTGTCGAACGACGCCGGTTGGTATTCGGGATCGTAAGTCTCGATGGTCCGGTCGGCGTGCGAGAGCGCTTCCGTGAACCTGCCTTGAAGGTTGGCGGCATAGCCCAATGCCCAGTGACAGAGCGATTGATATTGAGCGAGGTCAGTGCCACCGGCGCGATCGTGGAGCGATTCCAGTTGCCGCAATCCGGTCTCGACGAGGGTCTGCGCGGCGCGTGCTTCCCTCGGCGCTGAGTAGAGTTTGAACAGTCCCTGCAGCACGATTTGTTGAGGAGACCACTGGCCGCGCGCCAGCTCGGCAATTCTCCGGGCGGCGGCCTCGATCCTGGAACTCGGCATCCGCAGCGTTCCCAGCGCGGCCATGCGTTTAGTCTCCAAATCGACTTCCTTCCGCAGTCGATCTTCGTCGTTCGGTAGCCTGTCGCAGAGCTTCAGCGCGGTTTCGATACGCTCGAGCGCCTCGCGGTTTGCTCCGCGGTCCAGGGCGCTGTCGGACCCGATCGCCAGGTGCGTGACTGCGCTGCGATAGTCGCCGCCTCGCTCGAAATGCATCGCGAGTTCGGCGGCAATCTCCGGTGCACGCGCGCCGTAGGCTGTTTCCAGCCTTTTCGCTATGCGCAGATGGGTCCGCGCGCGTATTCCCGCACCCATCATCGCGTACAGGACTTCCTGGTACAGCGAATGGCGGAACCCGTAGGCCGCGGCCACCGTTCCATCGGGCCATTGCATCACTCCGGTCGGATGCAGAAAGTGCACGTCCCGCGTGAGACGTTCGAATTCCTCCTCGACCTGGTCCTGGTTCTCGGCGGCAGGTTCAAGCGCCGCCGCCAACGACGCGGATGAAAATTCCGCGTTGACCATCGCCGCAACACTGGCAGCCTGCAGGAGCTTGCGGTCCGGTTCGGGCAGTTGCTCGATCTGATGCTCGATCAGGTCGTGAATATTGTCGGGCACGCCCAGGCGTCGAAGATCGATGGCCGCGCCTGGGGCGCCGCGCATCGTCTCGAGCTGATCCGCAATCGCGGTCATGAACAACGCGTTGCCGGCTGTCCGTGCGTGCATCTCGCGCGCGAGCCTCTCTACTCTGATCGCATCGCGGCGTCGCATGTACTCGGCGATTTCGATCTCGGTAAGTCCCTTCAGGCGCAGGACCCGGCACTGCCGATGCACCCGCAGCTCGCGCACGATCTCCTTCACTCGTGGGGGATCGGCGCGCGGCCCGTTGCTGCGATAGGTGCAGATCATCATCAGGCGCGCGGCGCTCCGATGCTTCGCGAGGTACGCGATGAGATCGAGCGTGGACCGATCCGCGCCGTGCAAGTCTTCGCAGACAAGGATGAGAGGAACACTTTCCGCGATCGCTTCAAGCGCCGCAGCGATCTCTCCCATCATGCGCGCAGGCCTTGCTTCTGATTTGGCCCGTTTCAACCCAGCCGTCTCGCGGAGCTGGGGCACCAGGACAGACCACGCCGGGGCCCGCCGAAGCAAAACCTCTGACGCTTCTTTTCCGCACGACCCACGACAGAGACTGCTCAGCGCGTCGATGATCGGAAGAAACGCCTCCCCGTCTCCGAGTAGTTCAGCGCATTGACCCCGGCCAATCGCCGCCGGGGCGGCAGACTGGACGGTGCCAAGAAAATGATCGACCAGGGTGGTCTTGCCGATGCCTGGTTCCCCCGTCACGAAGAGAACTTCCCGGGCACCATCAAGCGCCCGGGTCCAGGCATCATGTAGAACTGCCTTTTCCTCCTCGCGGCCGACGAAGATCGATTGCGGCGATCGCAGCGGGTCTGGAACCTCATCGTCGGTAGTTGCCACAGGAGCAATGAACCGGTAGCCGCGCCGATGCACGGTCTCTACGAACCGGGGCCGTTGGGGTTTGTCGTCCAGGGCGTGGCGCAACTCGTTCATACAGGTCGACAAACTGGAATCGGTAACCTTGATACCTGGCCACACGGCAGCCAGCAGATCTTCCTTGCTTACCAGCCGCCCGGCGTTGTCAAGGAGATGGCGTAGCAACTCAAAAGTCTTGGGGCGCAGTGGACGCAGTTGCATGCCATCCGAAAGCCGCCACGACTCCGGGTCCAGCCGAAAAGAAGAAAATCCATAGACCTTGGACATCGTCCTAAAGAGCCATCAAATTAGACAAATTAGGCCCCATTAAGCGACCACAAAATTTGACAAAACTTTGAGCGTTTGGTTGAGGCTTATCTCCGCGCGACGTGGCTAAATTGACAGCCGTCCAATCGCATCAAGAACGGGGCTGCCCATGAGTACCAAAACTGGTTCCAAGCTGATTGCCGGAGGGACTCTCGCCCTCCTCGTCGCGGTGATTTTCGTTCTGGCGGCGATTGGTGCCACCGGAGACACCATTGCAGATCGGGTCCTCGGCCAACCGGATTTCATTCACGGCGCGATCAACGGTGGCGGCCCCGTTGGATTGAATTTCCCGCAGGGCGTTGTGGTTGACTCCGGTGGACACGTCTACGTCGCCGACGGGAACAACAGTCGCATCCTCGGATGGGCCAGCATCGACGCGCTCAGCAACGGCGCGCCCGCCACCCTGGTGATCGGCCAGCCCGATTTTCTTTCGGGAAAAGGTAACCAGGGATTCGCCACACCCACTGCCACTACGCTGTATGGTCCGCAGGCTGTCGCAGTGGATAGCTCCGGAAATCTGTACGTCGCTGATTCGTACAACAATCGCGTCCTGAAATACGCTCAGCCGTTCGCAGGATGCGGGAGTAGTTGTGCGGGGGAGGCTGCAAGCCAGGTCTTCGGCCAAGGGGGCAGCTTCAGCAGCGGAAGCTGTAATCTTGGGTCTTCGTCAGAGCCCGATGCCACCACTCTGTGTCAACCGGATGGCATCGCTGTCGACAGTTCGGGTGACGTGTATATCGCCGACTATCAGAACAATCGAGTTCTGGAATACAACGCCACTTCCGCATCCAACCCGTCGGCGAATCTCGTGTTTGGCCAAGGCGGAAGCTTCACAACCAGAATAACCAACAATGGAGGAATCAGCGCGGACAGCCTTTTCACGCCCGCAAATGTGGCGCTCGACAGCGCGGGCAATCTGTACATCGCCGATCTGGGGAACAGCAGGGTGCTCGAGTACAACACCCCTCTGGAGGGGCCCAAAACGACCGCCGATCTGGTCTTCGGCCAATCCGACTTCCAGAGCTCAAACACTGGCTCGAGCGACGCTTCTTCTCTGTATTCCCCGTTCGGGGTGGCGATCGATTCGCAAGGAAATGTTTACGTCGGCGATACTACCGACAACCGGATGGTCGAGTACGACGATCCGCTGGCGGCGTGCGCCGGAGTGTTCCCTTGCGTGGCCGGAGCTGCCAATCGAGTGTATGGCCAACCCGATTTCACCCAGTTAACTCCAAACAACGGCGGAGTCAGCGCGCAAAGCCTCCATTTCCCCCAGGGCGTCGCGGTTAGCGGCAGTTCGGTACTGGTCGCGGACACCTTCAACAGTCGGGTGCTGATGTTCAATGCACCCCTGACCGGCAACGCCGCCAGCATCGTCCTCGGTCAGACCGACTTCGATCGCAACGGGCAAAACAATCCCGATGGGACCGTGGTCAATAGGCCATTTGCGGTGACGGTCGACGCCTCGGGCCACGTTTATCTCGCAGACACCGGCAACAACCGCGTGCTCGGATGGAACAGCGTGACAGCGCGGAATATCGGGGCGGCGGCGAGCCTCGTTATCGGACAACCGGACTTTCGCTCGACGCAGTCGAATCAAGGATTATCGGCACCCACCGCGCGCACGTTGAACAGTCCGGCGGGTGTCGCGGCGGATTCCAACGGCAACCTCTACGTCTCTGACGAGTCTAACAATCGTGTTCTCGAGTACAACGCACCCTTCGCAGCCTGCGGGAACTCCTTTCCGTGCGTGGGCGGATCGGCGAACGTCGTATTCGGCCAAAGCGACTTTACCGGAAGCAGTTGCAATCAGAACGCTGCCAGTCCCAGTGCGGTCACCCTATGCAATCCCGGAGGGCTGGCGGTGGATTTGCCCGGCAACCTTTACGTCGCCGATGAGGGCAACAACCGAGTGCTGGAGTACAACACTCCTCTGGCCAACGCCGCATCCCCCAACGTGAAGGCCAACATGGTCTTCGGGCAAGACGGCGACTTCACGACCCGCACCGGGAACAAGAGTGGGAGAAGTGCCGATAGTCTTGCCCTCCCAACCCACCTCGCGGTGGACGCGGCTGGAGACCTGTACGTCACGGACGTTGCGAACAACCGGGTGCTCGAGTATGCCACTCCCCTCGCAACGGGGAACACCACGGCCGCAGCAGTTTTCGGACAACATGGTAGCTTCGTGACCGAACTTTTTTGCACTGCGAGCGTCGATGCGACCTTGCTCTGCGATCCTGCCGGCGTCGCCGTTGACTCCACGGGAAGCGTTTACATCGCCGATCAGGGGAACAATCGCATCCTGGAGTACAACGAGCCATCCAGCGGACCACTCAATACCACTGCCAACCGCGTGTTCGGGCAGAACGGAAGCTTTACCGACAACACTTGCAACGACGGGACGGCATCCGGCGACCTCAACGGACTCGGGCCTGACAGTTTGTGTGTGCCGTTCGCGGTCGCGGTGGACAGCGGCCATAATCTCTACGTTACCGACTTCGCAAACAATCGCCTGCTGACATTCGACCAACCCGTCCCCACACGCACGCCAACTCCGACTCCGACGGGTAAGCCAACCAAGACCCCGAAACCGACGAAGACCCCGAAGCCAACCAGAACGAGGACGCCGACTCCTACCAAGACGCCCAAGCCGACTCGCACCAGAACACCGACGCCGACCAAGACGCCCAAGCCGACCAAAACGCCGACTCCTACGAAGACGAGAACGGCCACAGCGACCAAAACGCCGAAGCCCAAGCCAACTCCGAAGAAGTAGGTGTCATTTCAGATTCTCCCAAGCGCGAACAGGTCCCTGCGCCGTCCCAAGCGGAGCATTTCCATGCGGAGCCGAGAGATCCCAGCCGATGATTCGTCTGTAGCTTCCGAGCTACATCGGTAAATCGTCGCCGGTCGGCGTGCCATCTGACGGAGGCTGAGAAAAACCCGGTCGTGCAATTGGCATCGGTGGCATCGGGCGCGCCGGAAAGAATCCGCGCGGAGGTCCGAATGGAGGTGAACCGAAAGCAGGACGCTGCTGCCCGGCGAGCTTAAGTCCAGAGCCGAGTCGCGTGCGCACGGGCGTGCCGCGAAAGCATGCGATGGTGTACGGATACTCGCGTGTCAGCACATAGTGATAGATACTCTGCCGCTTGCCGTTCCATTCCACCTCGCTAGTGCGGCCGTGGCACTCATCGAGATCGGCATCGGTCAGTTCGCGCCCTTGCGCATCGTAGATGCTGTAAATGCCGAATCCGTCGAGTGCGTAGCCAACCAGCTTTTCCTTTCCGGTTTGCTCAGGCAGGCACGGGCTCGGCCCATGATAGTGATACTGGCCTTCCTGCTGCGGATGACCATTGCAGAGGTCCTGCACCTCGTGTGCGACGGCATCGCGACCGCCCGCATCGAGACCGTTGTAAATAGCGACGCCGTTGAGCGCGACTCCGATCATGCCCATTGGCACGCATGATGGCGCGGCGGCGAGTTCCGGATTCATCGGCAGCGTGAGCGCGATGTTCTGCTGCTCGATGGTGTTCGGGTTGCGATCGATTTGGAACGCGGCATCGCTGAAGGCAACCGGGAAAGTCCCCGTCGGAGTATTCACCGGCAGTCCATTGCCTCGAATGATGCGCGAGATCAGACGCTCGTCGCCTGCACCGGTGATCTCGAACTGCGCCTCGGGCCACATGATGCGTCCCTGGACCGAGATCTTCTCGGTGAGATCCCACGTGTCGCCATGAATCCACGGCCCCGCGTGTTGCGCACCGCCGCCGCGGAGGTTGGGGTTGCATACCATCACATAGCTCCGCTGCGGCGTCGTACTTATCTTGCCGTCGCCCAGCGGCAGCGCGTGAACATTCAGCACGTCGATTCGTTCATCGCCCATCTGAGCATACGAGGCGACCGAAACCAGGAGCAGAGCGGAAAGAAGGAGCAGGAGGAGTTTCATAATCTGCAAGACGGACCTGGGTTCGCGGTTATTGCGGGCAGTCAATGGGGAGGATTTGTAAATGCGCGCTTGTCTGTGAACCATGGACAATAAACCTGCTCAAACACCTGATTTTGCTTGATTTTCCTGACCGCGCAGGGTGTATTGCATTACACCCGTCATCGGCGTAGCTGATTTTTCAGATAAGCAGTGGTAATGGGCAAGCTTGCAAGGGCATCGCGCCCTTCAAGGGGAGGTCCACCATGAGCAGCATGGCAAAGATGGCCGTTTTCGCCGTGTTAGGTTCCGCGATCCTGATTGGTGCCCTGATGATCGCAAGCCACCTGAACACGCTGGCCGGCTAAGCCCCCTACCGGAACCTGCGCCACCTGGGTCTGCGACAAATTCCATCTCCTCGAGCGGCTCACCGAACCGCAGCAGATGATTCCGTGCCCGCGACCGCGTATGCTGGCAGGCCTCGCGGCTTGGTGCGTGCGAGACAATCCCGTCGGAGAATCTGGGTTTGGCAGCCTCATTGGAACCGCTCGAGGAAATCAATCGAGCCATTCGCGAGAACCGCGTCGACGACTATCCGCGCACGAATCGATCGCTCGGAATGCATCCGCTCGAATTCGGCAAGGGCACCGCGAGATGGCAATGGCGCGATCAACCGCCGCAGGTCCTCAATCCCTTCGGCACCATCCAGGGCGGATTCGTCGGCGTGTTTGTCGATGAGCTGTTCTCCACCGCTATCGGCTCGGTGCTGGAAGATGGGGAATGGGCCACCACGGCCGAGATGAAATTGTCGTATCTCCGCGCGCTCGTTCCCGGCGCGATCCAGGGGAGGGCCCGCGTGCTACGCCGCTCGCGCACGGTGGCGTTCCTGGAGGCCGAGGTCACCGGCGCAAACGGCGAGCCATCCGCAGTTGCGTCGTCCACCTGGGCAATACAGCGCAGGCGGAACGGCTAGTTTTCGCCTTCCGTTGACTCGGGTTTCGCGCTGGCCTAACGTTGCCGGTTTGCTAGACTGGGAGCGGCTCGAGTAACCGCGACTTAATCCCTCGACCTCCTGTAATCCAGGCATCTGACTATGTTCGACACGCTCAGTGACCGGCTTGAAGGCGTCTTCAAGAAACTTCGCGGTCAAGGCCGAATTTCCGAGCGCAATATCGAAGAAGCGCTCCGGGAAGTTCGCCTCGCCCTGCTCGAAGCCGACGTCAACATCCGGGTGGTCCGCGACTTCGTCGATCACGTAAAGCAAAAGGCGCTCGGGCAGGAAGTCCTGCGCTCTCTGACCCCCGAGCAGCACATCATCAAGTTCGTCGCCGACGAGCTGACCCGCGCGATGGGCGGGCAGGCGCGTGAGCTCGACCTCAAGGTCAAACCGCCCGTCAAGATCATGGTCGTCGGCCTGCAAGGCTCGGGCAAAACCACTTCGCTGGCAAAGCTGGCGCTGTGGCTCAAGTCCAACAAGAAGCGCCATCCACTTATCGCATCGACCGACGTCTATCGCCCAGCCGCGATGGAACAGTTGCGCGTGCTCGGCAAGCAGATCGATGTACCGGTGGTCGATAGCCACGAAAAAGAAGACCCGGTCGAGATCGCCAGCCGCACACTCGCGCGCGCCGAGGCGGGCGGTCACGATGCGGTCCTGATCGACACCGCCGGGCGACTGCAGATCGACGACGAGTTGATGCAGGAGCTGGAGCGGCTCAAGGCCGCGCTCAATCCGCATCACATCGTGTTCGTCGCCGATGCAATGACGGGCCAGGAAGCCGCCAACGTCGCGGCCGGGTTCCACGAGCGGCTCAAGGTTTCGGGCGTGATTCTCACCAAGCTCGATTCCGATGCGCGCGGCGGAGCGGCGCTTTCAGTCAGCGCCGTAACGGGCGCGCCGATACTGTTCGCCGGCCTTGGCGAAAAACTCGATGCGTTCGAGGTCTTTTATCCCGATCGCCTGACCTCGCGCGTGCTGGGCATGGGCGATGTGCTCACGTTGATCGAAAAAGCGCAGACCAACTACGACCAGGCGAAGGCGAAGGAACTCGAGCGCAAGTTCAAGAAGAACGAATTTACGATCACCGACTTTGCGGAGCAGATTAAGGCGATCCGCAAGATGGGATCGCTGGGCGATTTGATCGGGATGATTCCGGGCCTGAAGAAAGTCGCGGGCGCCGCAGATTCCGAAGAGGCCCAAGCCGAGTTCAAGCGCATACAGGCGATAATCGACTCTATGACGCGCCAGGAGCGCGAAAATCATCTCATCCTGAACGGCCGGCGCCGCGCCCGGATCGCGGGCGGCAGCGGAACTTCGGTGCAGGACGTCAACCGTTTTCTGAAACAATTTGACCAGACGCGCAAAGTGATGAAAAAGATCACTCGTATGGGCGCAGGAAAAGCCATGATGCGCGGGCTGGGATTAGGGCGCTAGAATAGCTAAGGGAGAATCGATGGCACTGGTAATCAGACTTCGCCGCCATGGCGGCAAAAAGAGGCCGTTCTTCAGAATCGTCGTCGCGGACTCGCGTTCGCCGCGCGATGGACGGTTCGTCGATCAGATCGGCACCTATGACCCGGCGTTCGATCCGCCGCGTGTAACGTTGAAAAAGGAAGATACCGAGCGCTGGCTCAAGGCCGGCGCCAAGCCGAGCGAGACGGTCAGGAAGCTCATCAAGCGCGCATCTTAACCGCAACGGTCTCCGCCCGACGCGACCCGCTGCAACGGAGCCAACCATGAAGGAGCTCGTTCAGTTTCTGGCGCAACAATTGGTGAATAACCCGGACGCGGTCGAGGTTAAAGAAACGCAGGGCGACACCGCCTCGGTGCTCGAACTGCGTGTGGCCAAGGAAGACTTGGGCCGGGTAATCGGCAAGCAGGGACGGACCGCCAAATCGATCCGGACCATCCTGAACGCCGTAGCCTCGCGCACCAATCGCAAAGTGGTCCTCGAGATAATCGAAGAGAAGTAAGCAGGCCCGATGGCATCCGCCAAACGGCCTGCTCCTCCAACTTCCGCCGGACCTTCGGATTCGCCGCCGCAGGAGATGGTGCGAATCGGCCGCATCGCCGGCATGCACGGCGTGCGCGGGGCGCTCAAATGCCGTCCTGACAATCCGGACTCCGACTCGTTCGAGAGCCTCGACAGGATCACGATCGAAATTGACGGCGAGCGCCGGGAGTACGAACTGCGCTCGGTCGCCCCGGCGGGCCGCGGCACGCTGAAGATCGAATTGTCCGGCGTTTCCGATGCGAACGCAGCCGAGGCACTCAAAGGCGGCATCGTGATGGTGCCTGACAGCAGCCTGCCACCTCCAGGGCCGGGCGAGTTCTACTATTTCCAGGCGATCGGATGTGAGGTCTTTCTGACCGATGGCACCGCGATCGGAACAATCGCCGAGGTTTTTTCCAACGGCGCGAACGACGTGATGGTCGTGCGCAAGGATAGACAGGAAGTCCTCGTCCCCGTTATCGAGGACGTGGTCAAGTCGATAGATCTCGAGGCGCGCCGCGTTGTCATCGAAGCGGTGCCCGGACTCCTCGACAGCTAGGCTACTTGCAGACTGCCGTCGACTGGCAATTCAGCTTGTTGCTGAAGTGACTGCCGAGGTAGTCGAGACCCCTGTTCGGGCAGAAAGTGAAAGCGCCCGGATGGTACCATCCGCCGTTCATGGTCGCGTCGCTGGCCGCTTCCTTCTTGTCGGGCGCATCGACCATCCAAGCGCCTTTATCCTTTTCCATGAACAGGATGAGCTTACTCGCTTCGCCCTTGGGGATGTCGTTGGAGGCCGGCGTAAACATGTTCGCTTCGACCACGGCTTCCTTGGCATCGGCACGCATCACCTTGACGTTACCATCGTAGGCCACGGTCACCTTGGGTCCGGTCTGCGTAGGGCGCAGGTCTTCGGAGGTCAGCTTCTTTGCGTATTTTTTCTCGACCAGCGGCTTGAGGGCATCGACGTCGCCATCGGCGATCGCCTTGAATGCCTTCTGCGCCGCGGCGGTCAGTTCGGGATCTGCGGCGGCTTCCTCGGCACGCGGCGACGAGGGTGAAATCGCGATTGCGGCCGCGACCGCTACAAAAGTGACGAACGCCAGAAGCCGGCTAGACAAAGTCATCATGTTCCTCCCGGGTGGACCAGCCTAACTACCATCCGAAAAAGCACACCTGCAAGAGCCCGCATCCCGAAAGAGCGCATCTGGTTCCGTCCAATCCACCTTTATAGATTGGAATCCGGCCACTCTCTATGGAATTTCACGTAATCACGCTGTTCCCGGAGATGTTCGAGTCGCCGTTTCGCGGCGGCATGATCGGCCGCGCAATCGAGCAGGGTATCATCAAGGTCTGCACCCACCCTTTGCGACCCTTCGGTCTCGGCAATTACAAGCAGGTTGACGATGCGCCGTACGGCGGAGGCAGTGGGATGGTCATGCGGCCGGAACCGCTGGCGGCGGCAATCGACAAGGTCACCGTAGAGCATCCGAGACTCTGGAAGATCTTGATGACGCCCCAGGGCGAGGTGTTCGACCACGCCTTTGCGCGCGATCTCGCGGGAAAGCCCGACGGCATTCTACTCATCGCGGGACGCTACGAAGGGATCGACGAGCGGGTGCGATCGCTCGTCGACCAGGAAATTTCGATAGGCGACTACGTCCTGAGCGGCGGCGAACTGCCCGCGATGGTGGTGATCGAGGCGGTGGGACGCCTGTTGCCCGGAGTCCTGGGGAATCCGGAATCGCTTGCCGAAGAGTCGTTCACCTCGGGCAGCCTGGAGTATCCGCAATACACGCGGCCGGAGGAGTTTCGCGGGATGCGCGTGCCGGAAGTGCTGCTCAGCGGCGATCACGGCAAGGTGCGCGAGTGGCGCGCCGCGGAAGCGAAGAAGCGCACCGCGCGGCGGCGGCCCGATCTCAAGTCACGTGGCTGATCTATTCCTCGCGCTGATGCATCACCCGGTGGTCGATCGCAACCGGCGTATCGTCACGTCGGCGATCACCAGTCTCGATATCCATGACCTCGCGCGCTCGTGCCGCACCTTCGGCGTGCGCGCTTTCTTTATCGTGCATCCCGTCCCCGAGCAGCGGCGGTTTGCCACGACGGTAATCGATCACTGGAAATTCGACTTCGGGCGGGCCTTCGATGGGCGCCGACGCGAGGCGCTCGAGCTGGTGCAGATCGTGAGCGAACTCGATGATGCGGTGCGCGTGGCAGAGCAGACCTCCGGGTCCCGTCCCCTGCTGGTGCATACTTCCGCGCGGACGGAGAAGGGTGTTACCTTCGCGGAACTTCGTCGGCGTCTCGATAACGACTCAAGGCCGGCTTTGATCCTGCTCGGGACGGGCTTCGGGCTGGCCGCCGAGGTGGCAAGCCGCGCGGACCTGATGCTCGAGCCGATTCGCGGGGCGGGCGATTACAACCATCTGTCCGTGCGGGCTGCAGGTGCGATAATTCTGGACCGTCTGCGTGGACATTGATTTCGGGGGGCTACGCGATGAAGTACGCAAGAGCGGTTGCGCGGGGCGCGACCTTGGCCATCGCAATCGCACTCGGAGGTTCGGGATGCTTCGACAAGGGCGATGAAGCCGCTGCGCCGGTCCGCGTTTCCGCGCCGATCGGGCTGCCGAATCCGACCAGGGCCGTAGTAACCCACTGCCCGGAATTGCTTTGTACGCGCGCCGACGTTCCGTCGTGCGATTTCGATCAAATCAGCCAGGGCACCCAGGTCCAGGCGATCGTGGATCGCGTTCATTGCGCGCGCTCCGAGGATGGAACCGATTGCGAAGAGACCCGCGCGCCCGATCCAAATCTTGGCCATACTCACGAAACCGAGGTCCTGAAGTTTCGCTGCACCGGCGATCCGGTCGAGTGCTGGACCACGGGCGGCAACGCCACATGGGAAACGACGCTCGATCCGGCGGTGGCCGGCGGAAAACCGATCCAGTACCCCTGCCGGCAGGGCCGGCCGGTCAACCTGCCGCCCGGCCATCCGGTGCCGGGACCCGATACCGTATAGGCAGCCGGGCAACGAGGCGCGGCTTGTCTCACCCGCCGCCTTTGGATAGTTTCAGTGGTTCAATTCGTCGGGGTTCCTTTCCATGAATAGCGTCATCAAGAAACTCGAAGATCGAGAACTGCGCGCCGACCTTCCCGCATTCCGGGTTGGCGATACCGTACGCCTCCAGGTCAAGGTTCGCGAAGGCGAAAAAGAGCGCATCCAGTCCTTCGAAGGCGTCATAATCAAGATCAATCGCGGCGGAAATCGCGCGACTTTCACCGTGCGCAAGGTTTCTTACGGTGTAGGGGTGGAGAGGATTTTCCCGGTGCATTCGCAGCGCCTGGAGAAGATCCAGGTTCTGAGTCACGGCCGCGTGCGTCGCGCCCGCCTCTACTACCTGCGCAAGCGCCAGGGCAAGGCTGCCCGGCTCGACACGATTTCATAGTCGCGCTTCGCGGCGCTGCTGCGCCGCAAGCACATGGCCTTTTGGAAACCCCGTTGCTCGGGGTTTCTCTTTTTCTACGATCTGGATTTACCGGTCATCTGGACGTGACCGTAGAAGTGTGCGCCTTCGTTGATGGCGAGATGCTCAGCTTCGATGTTGCCGTGGACGCGCGCACGAGGTCCGAGCACCACGCGTTTGGAGTCGACCACGTCGCCGCGCAGCTCGCCCATGATCAAAAGGCGCGGGGCGCGCACCTTACCCTCGATGGTCCCCTCCTCAGTAATGACGACCAGCTCCGCTGATGATACTTCGCCGCGGAAGCGCCCTTCGATTCGCACCGGTTCGTGAAAGATGAGGCGGCCCGAGACGTTGATGTTGCGGCCAACGGCAACCCGCGTGCGCTCTTCGACCCAGGAGTTCACGGGCGAGTCGGAGCCGTGCCGCGATGACGAAGCCTGCTGATCTCCCGCTTGCCCGAGGCGTTCCATCCAAGACCCTATAGTTTATTGCGCAGGAAACACGTGACACGCAACAGAGTGTGTGCCGTGGCCCCTTTCGAGCGCTGGTACGCTAATTTTACATCTATCCTCGGCGTAAGGACACCGCGGACGAAAAGCGCAGCCGGATGGCGGGTCTACAGGGCTTGGCATCTCGCCAGGCAGCTTGATGCGATCGGGTTTCGCTGTCTGATCGGTGGTAGGAATCGCAGACAGGAGTGCCCGGGTATAGGGATGCCGGGGATTTGCGTAGATCTCTTCGCGCGAGGCGACCTCCACGATCTTCCCCAGGTACATGATCGCCACCCGGCGGCTGATGTGTTCGACGACCCTAAGATCGTGCGCGATGAAGAGATAGGTCAGGTTCAGGCGCTCCTGGAGGTCCTGGAGCAGGTTGATGATCTGCGCCTGGATGGAGACATCGAGGGCCGATACCGGCTCATCGAGGACCACGAACCGCGGATTGACCGCGAGCGCGCGAGCGATGCCGATTCGCTGGCGCTGACCGCCGGAAAACTCGTGGGGGTAACGGTTCATCGCATCGGCATCCAGGCCCACCATATCGAGAAGCTGGACGATGCGCTCTTCTTTTTCGCGTCCGCGGGCAAGATTGTGAATCTCGATTCCCTCGCCAACGATCGCGCGCACCTTCATGCGAGGATTCAACGACGCATAGGGATCCTGGAATACGAGTTGCATTTCACGGCGCAGCGCGCGCAACTCCTGGCGCGAAAGAACGGAGAGGTCGCGGCCGTCGAACCAGACCTTGCCGCGCGTCGGGTCCATCAGGCGAAGAATCAACCTGCCCAGGGTTGATTTCCCCGAACCCGATTCTCCCACCAATCCCAACGTCTCACCGCGCGCGATTTCCAAATCGACGCCGGCGACGGCCTTTACGGTGAGCTTGTTGCGCGACAGAAATCCGTCGCTGCCGGCGGGAAATTCCTTCCAGATATGCTCCACCCGAACGAGCGGATCCATTCCGGCGACCGGCACGGAACGCGTGGCGGAAGTTTCAGACGCGGATGCAGGCGACATGGTGATTGGGCACTTTTTCCTGGAGGGGCGGATCGCCGGTAGAGCACTGCGCTACCGCGATCGGGCATCGCGGATGGAACCTGCATCCGGGCGGTGGTTTCAACGCGCTCGGGATCGTGCCCGGAATCGCGCGGAGGCGTCGGCGCGGCTTGCCATCGATTCCCGGAATCGATTCGAGCAGCCCCTTCGTGTAGGGGTTCAGCGGGTTGCGGAACAATTCGTGAGTCGAGGTCTGTTCCATCACGCGCGCGGCGTACAGAATCGTGACGTCGTCGGCGTATTCGTTGACGATACCGAGATCGTGGGTAACGAGGATGACCGCGAGCTTGAGCCGGTCCTGAAGCTCGCGAATCAAATCCAGAATCTGCGCCTGGATGGTCACGTCGAGCGCCGTAGTCGGCTCATCGGCGATCAGCAGGCGTGGATTGCACGACAGCGCCATCGCGATCATCACGCGCTGGCGCATCCCGCCGGAAAGCTGGTGCGGGTAGTCGTCGATGAGGCGCTCGGGATCGGCAATTCCAACCATCCGCAGTGCTTCGATAGCGCGATGGCGCGTCTCGTGGCGGCTGGTGTGCTGATGGAGCCGGATAGCTTCGCCGACCTGACTGCCGATGGTGAAGACCGGGTTCAGCGAGGTCATCGGCTCCTGGAAGATCATCGCGATTCGCGATCCGCGCATCGCGCGCATTTCGGGCTCGGGCAGCTTCAGCAGGTCTTTTCCCTCAAACAGGATCTCGCCGTCGGTGATGCGGGCGACCTCGGGCAGGAGGCGCATGATGGAAAGCACGGTGGCGGTCTTGCCGGATCCGGACTCGCCCACCAGGCCCATCAACTTGCCGGGTTCAACGGAGAAACTTACGTGATCGACCGCGCGGACTTCACCCGCATCGGTGAAGAACGAAGTACAGAGCGATTTAACCTGGAGCAGAGGGGCCACTTGCATCTTTCAGGGTAGCATCGCGCTCACGACGCGAACCAGATGAGCTTCCTTGCGCATCAACACCCTCAGCGCGCGCCGGCCGGGTCGAGGCGATCGCGGAGATGATCTCCGAGAAAGTTGAACGACATAACCGCGAGAAAGATGAAAAGGCCCGGAATGAGAATCCACGGGTAGTGCCGCAAATTCTGTACGTCCTCGGCGGCAGCCAGCAGATTGCCCCATGAAGACGCGGGCTCCTGGATTCCCAGGCCGAGCAGCGAAAGCGCGCTCTCGCCGAGGATGAAGCCGGGGATCGAGAGCGTGGCGGCGACGATCGCGTAACCAAGAACCGACGGGATCACGTGAAGCCGGATAACGCGCCATCGCGATCCGCCGAGCGATCGCGCCGCCTCGACGTACGGCAATCCACGCACGGCCGCGGCCATGCCGCGGATGATGCGGGCAAGACCAGCCCAACTGATGAAACTCATTATCGCGACGATGATGAAGAACACCTCCACGGTGCTCAGCCCCGCCGGAATGATCGCGGCGAGTGCGAGCAGGAAATAGAAAGACGGCAGCGACATCTCGATTTCAGACCATCGCATGATGAGATTGTCGGTGAGGCCGCCGACGTAGCCGGATAGCGCACCGATCGAAATCCCCAATGAAAAGCTGATCAGGACGCCGATCAGGCCCACGAACATACTGACGCGCGAGCCATAGACGATGCGCGAAAACAGGTCGCGGCCGACGCCGTCGCTACCCATCAGGTAGAACGGCCTGGTCGGAGAGTCGGTGGTAAACAGATGCCAGCGCAGAAGATGGACATACACCCGGGATGTCGGGTCCTCGGCATAGTGCCGTTTCACTCGGTCATCCATCGTCATCGGATGCGTGTAGAGAAAGCCTCGAGACCAATCGGAGGGCGAAGCGAGGTGAAGAGTCATCGGAGGGCAATCGGGCATCGTGCGATTCTGAAAAGTGGGATCGTAGGGAGCGAAGAAAGGCGATGCCAGGGCCATGAGATAGAACAACGCAAGGCACATCACGGAAAGGCGCACGGTCCACGGCGCCCTGCTCCATTCGCGGCTCCAGGCGGACGCAAATTCGACCGATCCCGATGATGCGACGGGTACGTTCATTGCGATGCTATCGAGGAGAAATCCACCCGCGGATCGACGGCGACCAGCGCCAGGTCTGCGAGCAGGTTGCCCACGAGGAGCAACACGGTACCCATCAAAACCGACCCCATCACAAGATAGACATCGATTTGCCTGACCGCATCGAGCAGAAGCAGGCCGAGTCCCTGGAGGTTCATGACGGTCTCGACCAGGGCCGCGCCACTCAGCAAATCGCCGAGCGAGTAACCGGCCATCGTAACAAACGGATTCAGCGCATTGCGCAGCACATGCTTGTAGATGACGACGCGCTCGGACAGGCCCTTGGCGCGCGCGGTGCGCACGAACTCGGAGTTCTTGATTTCGAGGATCTGCGACCGCATCAGGCGCATCAGTCCCGCCATGCCTGAGACGCCGAGCACGAAAACGGGCAGCACGAGATGGTTGATTCGATCGGCCACGCGATTGACGAAATCCAGCGAGTCGTAATCCGGAGAGAAGGTCCCGCCGACCGGGAACCATCCGGTGTGGACCGCCAGGTACATCATCAGGAACGCGAGAAAGAAATTGGGCACCGACATGCCGAAGAATGCCAGGAACGACAGCACGCGATCCCAGATCGAGTTCTGATTGACCGCGACCACAATTCCGATTGGAATCGCGAGCACCCACGAAAAGAGCATCGCGCATATCGCGAGAATGATGGTGTTGAAGGCGCGCGACGCGATCAGCGAAGTAACACTGATGTGGTAGGTGAGCGAGGTGCCGAGGTCGAGATGGAGGACGGACCACAACCACCGGCCGTAGCGGACCAGGAACGGCCGATCGAGACCGAACTGCGCCTCCATCTGCTTGATGACTTCGGGAGAGATGTGCGGGTTGAGCTTTACGCCGGCGAGGAAGCCGCCCGGGACCATCGCGATGATCGCAAACGCGATGAAGGTAATCCCGAGAATGGTCGGGATCATGTTGAGCAGGCGGCGAACGAGGAAACGTCCCACAGAGTTGCTCTACTTGCGCACCAACGTTTTCATTCAGGCCGGAACGAAATCCATTCCGGCTTGTACATGCCCCAGACGGTGGGCTGAAAATCCATCAGAGATTTCTTCCACGCCATGTACTCTACCTGGCGGACGGTTTCGATGATCGGAAGTTGATCGTGAAGGATTTCCTGGAGACGCCAGTAGTACTGCGGCCGTTTGGAGATATCCATCTCGGAAGCGCCCTCATCGAGAAGGCGATCAATCTCGGCCTCCCATGGGGTCGCCGGAGTTTCCTGGTTCGGATTCCACAGATGGAGGTTCCCTGAAGAACGGTACACGTTCGAGCCGTCGTTGGGATCGACGGTCCCGGTGAACCCGATCAGCACGCAGTCCCAGTCGAAGGTCGAGTCCAGCTTGTCGACCATGGTGGTGAAATCAAGCGGACGATAGTTGACCTTGATTCCCAGGCTTTCGAGGTCCTGCTTCAGGATCGCGCAGGTTTGTTCGCGCACCGCAACCCCGGTGTTGGTCATCAAATTGAATTCCAGCCGATTGCCGAGCGCGTCCACGCGAACCCCGGGGGCTACCAGGTGATAGCCGCCGGCTTCGAGCAGGCGCTGCGCTTCAGCGAGATCGTAGTTGTAGTCCCTCAGGTTCGGGTTGTGAAAAATCTTGTTCTCGGGCGAGATTTCGGCAACGGCCGGGATCGCAAGGCCGTGATACGCGAGATCGATGATGCCCTGCTTGTCGATCGAATGCGCGATTGCTTTCAGGAAATTCAGGTCGGTAAACCATTTCAGTTTCGGATCGGTGACGCCCTTCCTGATGTAGTGCCGCGGATTGCGATTGAAGCAGAAGAACATCGAACCGGGGTCGATTCCGATCTTCCTGATCTCGATTCCCAGCTTCGGAGCATCTTCCATGAGATCCATGACCTCTTGTGGGCGCGGCGTGTAGATATCGACCTGCCCGGCGAGAAATCGCAGGAACTCAACGTTCTGGTCGGGAACGATGAGGTAAGACCGCCCATGAAGACGCGGCAATGGAGCGCCCTGCTCGTCTTTCATCCAGTATTGCGGGTTCTGCCGAAACTGGATGCTTTGAGCTGGCACGTAGCGCGCCATCCGATAGGCGCCATCGCCGATGACCTGGGTGACAGGAGTGTTAATTCCCCACGTGCGATTGAATGTTCCTTTCTCATAGGGGCCGTTCAGCAGATGTTCGGGAATCACGGGGATGCCAATAGAATAGAACAGCGGCGCGAACGGCTTGGGCAGCGAGAAGACGACAGTGTAGTCGTCGGGTGCATTGGCGGAAATCGGTTTTCCATCGACGAGCAGACCATAGCGGATACTGTTCGGTATCCTGGCGTCGAGAATCACCTTGATTGTGAAAAGCACGTCCTTCGACGTAAGTGGCTGTCCATCGAACCATTTCACGTCCTTGCGCAGATGGAACGTGACCGTGCGATTGTCGGGAGAAACTTCCCAGCTTGAGGCGATTCCGCCCTCCGGGAGCAAAGACTTCGGATTGATCCGAACCAGCGACTCGAAAATATTGTCAACGACTTTGACGGAGGTAAAGTCCGTCACCAGGATGGGATTGAAAGTGCGCGGCTCGCTGCCCAGCGCTTCGTAGCTCACCTGCTCGCGTGCGTGATCGGCGTTGGGCCGGCTCACGTGACACCCGGCGAGTGCGATGACGCAGAGCATCGCGGCACAGACGTCGATCGCTCTACGGATTCGCATTGGCCTGCTGGTTCGCCGGTGGTGGCGAGAGAACGAATACCGAATCGGGGATCTCGGCGTTGATGATCGGGCGTTTGTAGTGGAACGAGACGCGGCTCTGCGCGACCGGGAAGGTCGCGTCGACCACGTAAGGGAACATCAGGCCGCCCAAATCCTGGTACTCGCTGTAGCGCACTTCATATTCGATCGCGCCGGCCGCGTTACGCTCACGCACCATCGCGAGTTGGTCATCGCGGAACCCCAGCTCGCGCCGCGTGCCGGCCGGCATCGTCCACGATGCGACCGTCAGATCATCTTCGGTCGCGATCGTGTCGGGCTTGCGATCCGCGAGCATCGTTGAGCCGGGCGCGATCCCGAGCAGCAGGGTGACCGCGTCTGCCGGCGCCATCGGGATCTGGATGAACTGGTTCAGAGTGTCGGCGGTCGCGGCGGCGCGGATGAGCTTGTTCTTCGACGGCTCGAAAATCGCGAGATGCTTGCCGCTGGTCGCGAGAATCAGCGCGATGCTGAACGCGGACATCGCCTCGACGCGCAGGCAGTCCGGCCGCCTGGCGGTGATCTGCTCGCGGACCTTGGGTGGATGGCGATCGGGCGCGGTGTATTCCATCACCGCATCGGTCTGCATCGATTGCAGCGCGCGATCGCGTTCGGCGACCTTGCGGGTGAGCTGCTGAACCTGGGCCGATCGATCCTGGAACTGAAGCGCCTCGGGCGGCGGTCCGGGACTGACGGTCGTGCAGGCGGAATAGAAAAGGGAAAGCGTGATGGTCGCCGTCAGGACGCCGAGCGATCGCATCGGGCTCAGGACCGGACCTCAGTGCACCGTGTTCTGCGCGTTCTGGAGGCCCTGGAGCTTGTCCTTGAGGCGCGCAACCTGTTCGGTTTCCTGCGCCTTCTTGAGCGCGTCGTTGTATTCGTGGCTGGCTTCGCGCACCTTGCCGATCTTCCGGTACGCATCGCCTAGATGCTCGGTGATGGTCGGGTCGCTGCCGGTCAGGTTGACCGCGCGTTCGAGCTGCTCGACCGCCTTCTTGTACTCGCCCTTCTGGTAGTAGACCCAGCCGAGGCTGTCGATAAAGAAGCCGTCTTCGGGCTGGACGTCGAGGGCGCGCTTGATTAGCTGTTCAGCCTCTTCGAGGTTCTTGCCTTCCTCGGCGTAGGTGTAGCCGACGTAGTTGAGCGCCTGCGCGTTCTTGGGATTCAGCTCGATGGCTTTCTTCATCTCGACCATCCCCGCCTCGCGCTGCTTGTCGAGGTCGAGGAGTGCGCCGAGCTTGAAGTGATACTCGTCGTTCTTGGGATCGATCGCGACCATATTGCGCGCGACCGCGATCGCGGCGGGGTAGTCCTTCTTCTCGGAATACACGTCGCGCAGAAAGCCCATCAACTCGGTGTCGTTGGGCTTCTGCTTGAGCGCCTCGTTGAGCGCATCGATCGCCTTGTCGTACTGCTCTTTCTTGTCGTAGATGATCGCGAGCTGGACGCGCGACTCGACGTAGTGATCGTCGCTGGTCGTGATCTTGTCGAGCTCGTCGATCGCGCGGTCGTAGTCGTTCAGTTCCATGTACACGGTGCCCAGGTAGTAGCGCACCTGGGTGTTGTTCGGTTCGGTGCCGAGCACGAGGTTGAACTGGGTGGCGGCCTGGTCGTAGTCGCCGTTGCGGAAGTACAGGAGGCCGATCTTGGTACGGGTGTCGGTCGGATTGGTCTCGATGCTTTCGAGCTGCTTCAGCTCGCCCAGCGCTTCGTCGTACTTTTTCTGTCCGACGTAGATTTCCGCCAGGCGTTTGCGCGCGACCTCGTTGTTCGGATTGATTTGAACGATTTTCTTGTAGTAGGCGACCGCTTCCTCGGGCTTGTTCTGCAGGATGCGCAACGTCGCGAGATCGAGCAGGACGAGTTCCTGCTCGGGATTCCGCTCCAGCGCTTCCTGGTAGTAGTGGTCGGCCTCGTCGTACTTCTTCGCCGAGACCATCACGCGGCCGGCGTAGTAGTAGCCGAGGAAGGAACCGGGATCGAGCGAGATCAGGTTCTGGAAGGTCTTCTCCGCGGCATCGAAGTCGCCGCGCTTGGCGTACAAGGTGCCAAGATAGAGGTAGGCTTCCTGGTTCTTGGGACTGATCTGGAGAACTTCCTTGTAGTAACGCTCCGCGGTCGCATCGTCGCCGAGCGCCGAGCTGATACCGGCCGCGAGCAGGCGCGCCTCGACAGAATTGGGATCGACCTTGAGCGCCTCGTTGGCTTCGCTGAGGGCGTCCTTCAGGCGGCCATCACGGACGTAGAGCGTGGCAAGGCGAACGCGAAGCTGGGAATTGTTCGGATCGTAGCGGACCGCATCTTCGTAGCCCTTGAGAGCGGCGGCGCGATCGTTGTCGTTGTTGGCGACTTCGGCGATCAGGAATGCGCCCATCGCCTTGGCGTCCGAGGGAATCTGGACTGCCGGCGCGCCGCCGAAGGGATCGTCGCTGGCGCTGGCGGTCTGCTGGGAAGACGCGTGATGCGCCGGCTGAGCGCATCCGAGGAAGGCAAGCAATGCCGCCGCGAGTACGCCCACGACGCATTTGATTGAAAATCTCATTGATTGATCGGCAGGCCCGGAGCGGTTCTGATTAAGTTTAATAGCACTAAGCTCTGCAAACAGGGGAACGCGCCGCTGCGGGAGCCGGAGCATCAGCCTGTGCAGTATGAGTTCTATTATACGGCTCGCACCCGTGGAATCGATACGTAAGTTCGCGCCGCGCGCGGACGCTACGGGGCGGCATCCACGACGTCGTCGAATCGCGAATAGTCGACGATCCCACCCTTGTCGAAGGTCGTTATATCGGACAAGCGTTTGCCCCACAGGATGTCGTCCGCCCTGTACTCGTAGCGGGCATTCACCGTCTGGGAGAACGTCTCCTCGAGACCGGTCAGCGATACCGTCACGACCGCCCGGGATTCCCTGAGAGACTCGACGGTCGCACCCACGAGCGGGCTCCCTTCCTTTAGTGGGTGCACCGCAGTCCAGGTCAGCGCGAACAACGGATTGTTGTCGCGTTGCAGACGCAAATCGTAGACCCGGCGCATCCGTTCACCCTCGGCGGTGGTTTCGACCCGCGCGAAGGTCAGATGAATTTGCGCCTCGAGGATACGGCTCTCGCGCAGATTCCCCATCCGGAACATCAGGCTCGGGACGCCATCCCGCCGCGAGATCACCGCATAGCGGCTGAAGCGGACGCGTGCAGAGGGCAGCGAGAATTTGGCGAACACCAGGCCGGTCATCATCGCGAGGCTGACCAGACCCATCAGCGCCTCGACTGAAACGAGAGCGTTTGCGAAGAAAGTAGTGGGATGCAAAACGCCATAGCCGATCGTGGACATGGTTTGGACGCTGAAGAAGAACATGTCGGGATAGGAATTGGGGCGGGAGCCCTGCACGCCCCCGTCGAGCCAGTAGGCCAGGCCGAACAGCGCATTGACGGTGGCAAAGGCACCGACCACCCAGACCAGGAGCACGGGCCATGGGGATCGAACCAGGTAGTGGTAGAGGTCGGTGAACGGAGTGGTGCCGTTGCCAGCCGGGTTTTGTGATTGATTGTCAGGCATTTTCTACGTTTTTCGCTGGTGGCCTGTGGAAATGACAACATTTGACAACATTTCTGGAGAGCGAAACAGCCATCCCGCCGGCGAGCCCAGGACTGTAACATTCCGTAACATTTTCGAAGGGGGCCTGCCGCAAGGAAACGACAAACCGCGAAGGCTTCAGAGGGCAGGGCGTGCCGATGCCAAGGCTTCGGAGGGCAGGCAAGGCACCAGTAGAGCCAGGGAAGAGAGCCGATTCGGTCGCGAGACGGGACCGCATTGCGGCATCGTGCGCCGATGGCATTTTGTTGGCAAATGAGGAACAGCAGAGCATAGACTGTCCACAATCCGTGAACATCGGTGATACTTGAAAACGTTGACCCCTCGGAACCAACAAGACACCCGCTGAGACTATAGGACCGTGTTGCTTCCTCTGGACTTCTGGTTGCTGCTGTTGATTCCGATAGTGGGAAGCGCGATCTGCTATCGAAGAGCCAGACACGTACCGTTCGCCCTTGTTCTCGCGCTGCTGATCCCACCCTTTGTGGGCGAGCTACTTTTCGCTCTTGAGAGCTTCAAGCTCAGGGGCGAGGCATTTCCACTAGGGGATCCTTCGGTATGGCGCGCGATGGTCTACCTGTACCCCTTCGTGCTTGTTCCGCTCGGTTTGTGGTCTCCACTAGTTGGTTTGGTTGCGTGGCTTATGCTGGAGCGCACTGCGCCTGGTAACCGCGCAAACATCTGGAAGTCCGCTCCCTTCGGTATGGCTATTGGCGGGTTGATTGGTGCGAGTCTGCTTGGGGGATACTATGCGGTCTTAAGCGTTCTAGGCATTAGCCACGAGAATCTCACGCTCTGGGCCGTCATAGGGGCTGCCTCTGGAGCGACAGGGGGGTTCATCGTTGCGTTGTTCCTCTGGCGCAACGGCCTGGTCCAAGACCCCCCACTCAACGCAAACCGAACTACGGGGCGACGCTTCGCGTAGGGTGCGGGCCGCCCGCCACCACTCTGAAAAGAGAACTGCAGACCCCGTTTAAATGAGAGCTATTTACCGAACGCGGCGCGGAGGGCTTCGCCGGCTTCCTTGAGGCCGGCTTTGCCTTTGTCGAGAACGTCCGCGAAGCTCACGAAGCCGTGCGTGACGCCATCGTAGCGCGTCAGCGTGACCTTCACTCTGGCCTTCTTCATCTGCTCGGCGTAGCGCTCGCCCTCATCGCGCAGCGGGTCGTGGCTGCACGTCTGCACGAGGGCCGGAGGCAAGCCCGCGAGATTGCCCGCCTTGTTGGGACAGGCGATGGGATTGTCCCGGTCCGCGGGTGAGTTGAGGTAGTGGTTCCAGAACCACTCCATGTCGGCGCGGGACAGGATGAATCCGTCCCGGTCGAATTCCATCTGCGATGGGGTGTCATTGGCCGCCGAGATCGCAGGATAGAAGAGCAACTGGAAGGCGAGATGCGGACCGCCGCGGTCACGCGCCATCAATGCGGTCGCGGTGGCGAGATTGCCGCCGGCACTGTCGCCGCCGACTGCGATACGATTGGGATCGCCGCCGAAGGATGCGGCATTCGCTGCAACCCACTTGGTCGCGGCATAACAGTCTTCGGGCGCGGCCGGGAATTTGTGCTCGGGGGCGAGGCGGTAGTCGACCGATACGACGATGCATCCGGCGGCATTGGCGATCGATCGACAGAGGACATCGTGGGTGACGATGCTGCCGAGGACCCATCCGCCGCCGTGAAAATATACGAGCACGCCTTTCGGGATGCGGCCCTCGGACGTGTAGATGCGGATGGGAACCTGGCCGTGCGGGCCGGGGACGTGGCGATCCTCGACGCGATAGACAGGCGGAGGTTCGACGGCGCGCGCCTCGAGCAGCGCCTGCATCTTTTCGCGCGCGGCCTCAGGCGTCTCGGCGCGCAGGAACATCGGGCCGGAAGCATTGGCGAAATCGAGCATCGCTTTCATTTGGGGATCGAGCGCAACAGCCATCGTCGTTCACCTCACAGGAGTCTGCGATTGAAGATTTAGCAAGTGGAGAGCGGTGGGACCAAGAGGGCAACGCCTCGCAATTCCTTAGTCGCGCGGCGATGCCGCGCTGAATGGGGACCCACTCCTTCCGCGCGAAAGATGCGCGGCGTCCTCGCCCTGACAGGGCGAGGGTTCAAGGACATGGTGGCGCGACAGGAGTCGCGCGTCGTCGGCGGGCACCCTCCTTCAGCAGCTTTCGGAGGGCAGACGGCGGCCCGCTCCACTATTCTTGAGGATGGAGATTGCGGAGCTGGTGGGCGAGGTACAGGGCCAGCACCAGGAGAAGAGGGGCGGTGGCGACGCCGGGCGTGTATCCAAGCTCGCGGAGACTCCACAGCGGATGGCCGATGCCGTTTACCATTTCGATGCCGACCCAAATCCAGGCGAAGCCGGCGGCTGATGGCCATCCGCGGCGAACCGGCCACAGAAAACACCACAGCCCGAAGCTGACCAAGGTCACGTTGAAGATGATGAACCCGCGCTCGAGGTTGTCGCTGATAAGTCCGCTGACGAAACGCGCCGGCGGGAACACCTCGTACAGACGCCCGAAGTACTCCTCGATCGAATGCATGGCCTGAACCACGACCAGCGCAAGAAAGGTGTACTGGAAGCGCGTGGTACGCATCGCGTCTACAGGCGGGCGTGGCGCAGGCGCAGGGCGTTGGTTACGACGGAGACGGAGCTGAGACTCATCGCAGCGCTGGCGATGATTGGGCTTAGCAGCAGGCCGAAGAACGGGTAGAGCACGCCGGCGGCGATCGGCACGCCCAGCACGTTATAGAAGAACGCAAAGAACAGGTTCTGCCGGATGTTGCGCATGGTGGCGCGCGAGAGGCGGCGGGCCTTCGCGATGCTGCGCAGGTCGCCCTTGACCAGGGTAATGCCGGCGCTCTCCATCGCGACATCGGTCCCGGTGCCCATCGCGATTCCCACCTGTGCGGCAGCCAACGCAGGCGCATCGTTGATGCCATCGCCGGCCATCGCCACGATGCGGCCCTGGCCCTGGAGGCGTTTCACCTCCTCGGCCTTCTGGGCGGGGAGCACCTCGGCGCGGAAGTCGTCAATTCCGATTTTCGCCGCCACCACCGATGCGGTCGCGCGGCTGTCCCCGGTGAGCATCACGATGCGCACGCGTTCGTCATGCAGCATCCGCACCGCCTCGGGCGTCGATGCCTTGATCGGGTCCGCGACTCCAATCGCGCCTGCCGCGCGACCACCGACGGCGAGGATCATCACGGTCTGCCCGTCGCCGCGCAGTTGCTCAGCGGCCGTCGAGATCGCGGAAGCATCGATGCCGAGTTCAGCAAACAAGGCGGCATTGCCGAGCGCGATCGAATGATCGCCGACCGCACCGGTTACTCCTTTACCGGCGATCGCCTTGAAATCGCGCGCGTCGGAAAGCGCGACACCTCGCGCCTGGGCTCCCGCAACGATCGCGGATGCGAGCGGATGCTCACTGGCGCGTTCGAGCGCGGCGGCATACTTCAGCAAGTCGCCGTCGCTGAATCCCTCCAGCGCGACCACCGAGGCCAGGCGCGGTTTGCCTTCGGTGAGAGTCCCGGTCTTGTCCGCGAGCAGAGTGTCGACGCGTTCGAGAATCTCGAGCGCCTCCGCGTTGCGTACCAGGACACCTTCGCTCGCGCCGCGTCCCGTGCCGACCATGATTGCCATCGGGGTGGCGAGGCCGAGCGCGCACGGGCACGCGATGATCAGCACTGCGACCGCGTTGACGACGGCGCGGCCGAGGCCTGCGCCGACGCCCATCCACACGATGAAGGTGACGACCGCGGTGAGCATCACGGCGGGAACGAAATACCCGGCGACCTGGTCGGCCAGGCGTTGGATGGGCGCCCTGCTCCGCTGCGCCGCACTGACCATCTGCACGATCTGCGCGAGCAGCGTCTCGGCACCGACGCGCTCTGCGCGCATCACGATGCTGCCGGTGGCATTGACGGTACCGCCAATCACGCGATCGCCGGACGCCTTTGTCACGGGGACCGGCTCCCCGGTCACCATGGATTCATCGATCGTGGTTGACCCCTGGACCACCACTCCATCGACGGGAACCTTCTCGCCGGGTCGAACCCGGAGGCGATCGCCGGGCCGGACGGAATCGAGGGGAACATCGGCTTCGGCGCCATCGTCGGCGATGCGCCTCGCGGTCTTGGGTGCGAGGCCGAGGAGCGCGCGAATTGCGCCGCTGGTCTGGCTGCGTGCACGCAACTCCAGCACCTGGCCGAGCAGCACCAAAACGACGATCGATGCGGCTGCCTCGAAATAGGCGGGGACGAGGCCGTGCATATCGCGCTGGGATGCAGGGAAGATTCCAGGGACGACGGTAGCGAGGAGGCTGTAAACGTATGCGACGCCGACGCCGCTCGCGATGAGCGTGAACATGTTGAGGTTGCGGGTCTTCAGCGATTGCCATCCGCGCGCGAAGAACGGCGCTGCGGCCCACACCACGACCGGAGTCGCGAGCACGAGCATCGCCCACTGCATCGTGGCGGGGGCGACGGCCGACATCACGATGCGACCGGGCACCAGCATCTCGACCAGGATCGGCACCGTCAGCGCGAGCGCGATCCTGAAGCGCCGCGTCATGTCATCGAGTTCGGGATTGGAATCATCCGCGACGGCAGCCGGCGACATCGGCTCCAGCGCCATCCCGCAGACAGGACACGCGCTGGGGGCATCGCGAACGATCTCGGGATGCATCGGGCAGGTGTATTTCGCGCCGGGTGCGGCCGGCAGCGCGGCGGAGCGCTTGGCGGCGGATTGATCGGCGGCGGCGACGAACTCGTCAGGGTTGGCTTTGAAAGCGGTGACGCATTTTTGATTGCAGAAGTAATAGGTGGTGCCGCGGTACTCGATGGAGCCGGCGGCGGTCGCGGGATCGACATCCATGCCGCACACGGGATCTTTCACCGTGGTAGTGCCGGATGTGGCGGCGTGATCATGGTGATGGTGCGCGCCGTGGTCCATCAGAGGGACGATAGCAATGGGAGGTTTGTGGCGACAGAGAGGAATTCCTGAATCGCGCGCCGATGGCGCGCTGAATAGGGACCCTTGTATATCGGATCCGAGTTCTTCATACGAAGGACAAGGGCGCGGCAGACCGCAGGACCCTAGGTCGCCAAAGACCGCGAGTGAGCAAAGGTCGCCGCGCCCTGTAACCCACAGATCCCGA
>Ga0335085_10000419_pt1 | contig 122904 bp, 100 predicted proteins | sample Lox_Sample_45_FD_206712 | JGI IMG/M metagenome (GOLD analysis project Ga0335085, IMG submission 206712) | Soil microbial communities from Loxahatchee National Wildlife Refuge, Florida, United States - Lox_Sample_4.5 | ecosystem: Environmental > Terrestrial > Soil > Wetlands | place: USA...
GTCCTCCCCTTCTCCATCGGATTCGATAGATTTCCCCATGCCTTGAAAAATCCCCGCCCCGCAGGGGCGGAACTCGGTAGCTTACCGAAAACGGCGACTCTCCATTTCACGCTGAACCAAGACAGATGGAAACGAAATTTTCTGTGCCTAGCTTGCGGGCATGTGTACGCCTATTCTGGCAAAAGCGTCCGTTGGGAAGTTCTTCCAACGCAAGACCCAAATCTACGATCAACTCCCCCCGATGTAGTCTGCCTTGAAGTTCCATGCGAGATGGGAAGCTGCGAAGCTCCATTAAAAGTGCACACAGTTGTGGACGGCGGGCAACTGAGCCCCAAAATGATCGGGCAATTGACTGTTTTAATCGCTCGGCGAATGTTCCACGATATTCGGTGCAGGTTTGATTACGGACCGCTTGATTCGGATCAGGGAGTGACGATGAACGATCCTGAGAATGATCTGAAGTGGTGGGAGGAGTAAGCGTTCTCATTTCAATTCTGAGCCTAACACGATGGTCAAGAGTCGCAGCGTGATCACTGTTCACCAGCGAGTACGTCAAAACCAACAGCGCAAGCCAGTACCACCAATACCAAGGCGCCAGCGATCACCTGAAACCTCCTATGCTTCCGCTTGAAAACGGGATTGTTCTCAGGCTCCAGTCGGAGCAGCGCGACCCATTGTCGTTGAAACACTATCGCCATCAGAGCTAGAGCGAGCAGCCAGACAACGCCAGCCGCGTTTGCGCCCTTTTCAATCGAGTTTCCAATGCAGACCATTTCGTCCAGACTCACAGAGCATCGCGCATCCCGGTAGGCCCTGACGTACTGATCGGTTCCAGTCCGCAACGCTAGCCCGAGAACACAGGTCATCACCGCCAAGCCACCCGATACCCACGCATAGAGCGGCCAAGTCTTTTTGGCTGTAACGTGGCTATCAGCCTTCAATTTCAAACCCTTCTCCCTGCTCGTCTCCGTGTTCGGCAAGATACTCGGCTGCGTCACGATCCTGGCGTTCAATCTCTGCCTCAATCATCGCGTCTAATTTCTTGGCATTTCTTTCCCTGATTTCGCTGAGCCGAGTCGAAAACCGGTCCAAATTATCCTTGTACTGCCTAGTTGATAGTCCAAAGTTTCCTAAGCCAATGAGGACACTTGTAAGAACCTGATGCAGAGCCCCGAAATCGGCTTCCAACTGCTCGATTGGCACCGAATCAAAATGATCGCCGGGAAAGGGAGTCCAACTCCCATTGTCATACAAAAGAAGGATTTGCGATTTTCCGCCACAACCGGAAACGCACTGCTTTGCGCAGAACAGCAAATAAGCTGCCGCCAGGGCACCCTCATTGACACGAAAGGTTTTCGATCTGAAAGTGAGTTGCCCGATGAAGTAACCCAAGTATTGACCTACTCCGATGCAGGCATAATCGCTTACTGGCGCAAGGGATGGTCCAGTGATCGAGAACAACTGCCGACCTCTTTTCCCGAATAATGCTACTAACGATTGAAGGACAAGCGGCTGATCTCCTGGGATTACCGGCAAGACCGAGTACTTCTCGTAAATCTCTATGATCTCCTCTTGGATAGCCAATTCAACATCCTCACCAGCTTGGTCAGCGGCATGGATTGCTCTCGCGACCTTGCCTATCGCCATCAAGGAAAAATCTCGGTCCCCAGCATAGATGAACGCCGGACGGCTCTTGAGCGTGGTGTAATGGCGGAATTTTGATTGCGGGTATTTTGCTATGCCCAACGTCATCTCGGTGTCGGCGCAGAGCAAAACTCCGTCAGTGCATCGAAAACCGGCTGCAATGGTCAAGGCCCTTAAATTCTCCCGCTTCGGCTCGATACGTCGTCTTCGATTTATCTCGGTAGGACGAAGATTATAAGGCGTTTCGACCAAAGAAAAGTATTTTCTTTCGAGTCGAAAAAAAGGCTTGACAATCCCTGAGCGTTCAAGCATAATTCTAGCCATGAACAGACTCCCATTCGACAAAAAAGTTGCTGTAATCACGGCCTTGGTGGAAGGCAATTCGATCCGTGCTACCAGCCGCATGACGGGTGTCGCCAAGGGCACCATTCTCAGTTTGCTGGGGACGGTCGGAACAGCTTGTGCGGAATTTCACGACCGGGCCGTGCGTGGCGTGAAATCGCGCCGGATTCAGTGCGACGAAATCTGGCAGTTCTGCTACGCCAAGGAAAAGAATGTCCCGACCGACAAGAAGGGCAAATTCGGTTACGGCGATGTGTGGACCTGGACGGCGGTAGATGCCGACACCAAACTGACGATATCCTACCTCGTCGGAACCCGTGACGCAGGTAGCGCTCATGAGTTTATGCACGACCTGGCGGGACGGCTCGCCAACCGTGTCCAGCTCACCACGGACGGCCACAAGGTTTATTTGAACGCCGTCGAGGACGCCTTTGGAGCGGATATCGACTACGCTATGCTTGTGAAGATCTACGGCGCTCCGCAGGAGCCCGAAAAGCGCTACAGTCCCGCGACCTGCCTCGGTGCTATGGCCGCCACGATTACCGGAAGGCCGGATCGTGACTACGTGTCTACCAGTTACGTCGAACGCGCAAACCTCACGATACGAATGAGCATGAGGCGATTCACTCGGCTGACCAACGCGTTCTCCAAGAAGGTCGATAACTTGCGTCATGCTGTGGCCCTCTACGCTGTTCATTACAACTTCTGCCGAATCCACCAGACCCTCCGTGTAACGCCTGCGATGGAAGCTGGACTTGTAACCCGCGTTTTGAACATCTCGGACATTGTGTCCTTGATGGAAACACGAGACCTTTCCGCCGCGTGATTATCTAGGAGTGCTTCATCTTGTCCAGCTGAAAATCAAGAGTCTTGCTGCATTCATGCGATTCTCCCAAGCCATCCTTTAGTGTCAGCCCAACCTCCGCGTTCTTGTAATCCCGAGGTGGAAGGCCCTCAACAAAGAAATGCGCCCAACAGTCCTGGTGATGGCCGTAAGAAAGAGGCTCGGTCCGCGTAATAATGGTGTCGATTGGCAATTCATGGTATGGGCGAAAGTCGCCCGGAAATACTTCTTTTTCGGTTTGATGTCCGAGTTGCAGTGGGAGGAACCTACCTGTAACCGTGAAACCGTCTGCGTGGACTACAGCGGCGACGGTTTCAATTGTGGTGGGAACGGGGCTATGGTTCTCAAGGCGAAGGGCGAGTGTCACAAATGAATCTGACAGGCGAACTGTAGATTCAGAGGCAATCCTATCAATGAAGACCTCTCTGATCTCACATCGGATGTCAGGCTTGGCAAGCTTAGTCTGTTCAGATATCAGCTTTTCATGTTCATCTCGCCAGACCAGAAATGAGGCCACCATTAACATAACAATGGCCGCAACAAAAGATGCCCAGAAAACCCATGTGCCGCCTTTGCTTGTTGCGGCGGCATACACGCCGATAAAGGTGAACACCGCGCAGCTCATAAGCGCCCACCATCGGTTTCCGAGGGCGCTAAAGAACAAATGCAGGTTTGGCATGCCGGGGATTCTATCAGGCGAGACTGCTTGAACGCACTAGCAGATTTTGGGCCAATCTCTGCAAAAATCGAAATTGACCCACTACCGGCGTTCGGTTTGGCTTGACAAGTGAGCACCAATGTAGTATCTTTGTTGCGTTTAACTCAAATGTACACTTTCATCCCAAGGACGACGGCCGCGGGCGACGAATGCGCATCGACGTGGAGAACCAAATTGGGTCGCAGCATCACGAAAGCGAGGTCTCGGGCGGTGGGGGGGCCCCCGGGGTTCACAATTCTGGTTTCGGACCCAAACTCATAAGTGATTGCCATGGAAAAGCTTAAGCTTGTTATCGGCCGTAAATTGGGCAAGATTATTCTCAAACGAACCCAAACTAATAAGTTGCTTAGTATCAACTGATAAGATCGGCAGAGAGGTCGAAATCAGGGCAACAAAACGAACCCAAAATTTCAGCCTCCGGAGACTGAGGCGATGCGCAGGTCCTTCAGAATCAGTGGACCGTCGGCACCGTAGAAAGCGGTAGGACCTGAACGAACCCAAGCGAACCCAAACGAACCCAAGCCGGCAGGAAGCCCGCAACCCTTGAGCCTCCTGGAGGTTAATGACCGCGGGCGGGACGGCTGCCGCGCCGGGGAGCGTGGTCACTCATGCTGGTCAATCACAAGCGCCTGCGCGTGGAATGGGGACATTGTGACCCGGCGCGCATCGTCTTTTATCCCCAATATCTGGCTTGGTTCGACGAGTGCACCTCGGCGCTCCTGGCCGCCGCAGGATTGCCGATCCAGACCCTCTTCAAGTCGCAGGGCGTCGTAGGTGTCCCGCTGGTCGATGTGAAGGTGCGCTTTCTGATTCCTTCGACCTTCGGCGACGAACTACTGGCCGAGTCCGCAGTGACCGAATTTCGACGGAGCAGCTTTGTAGTTCGGCACCGCCTGTTCAAAGCCGACGCCCTGGCTGTGGAAGGTCTGGAGACCCGGGTGTGGACGGCGCACGATCCGGACGACCCTGAGAAGCTGAAATCCCGCCCGCTTCCGGCGGAGGTCATCGAGCGTCTCTCGGCGCCAGGCCGGCATCAAGAGAGGGACGGCTTGTGATTAGCTTTGTGGATGCGTTCGAAACGCCGGTGCCGGCGGAGGCAGCGGCATGAGCAAGAGAGCAATGAGTCGGACTCTGGATGAACGGGCGGACCCCGTGACCTCGGGGCGGTTCTGCGAGGCGGTTGAGCGCGGGGACGTTACGGCCGTGCGCGAGATGCTGCGCCGGCGCCCGGAAATTGTAGACCTCGATTGGCCGGAGCATGGGGAGGAGCGGCCCATCCACCTGGCGGTTCTCCGCCGCGATCCCGTCATGGTGCGCCTGCTGATGGAAAGCGGCGCCGATGCCCGCCGGGGAATCTACCCCAACCGCGACGCCACCAGCGCTTTCACCCTTGCCGCCGAGCGCGGGGACAATGAGTTGGCCGCCATCATCGAGGAAGAAGAGCAGCGCCGCGGAGCCTGCTTGAAGCCTGATGCGGGCGAGGTTCGACACGATCCGCGGGAAGTGGTGAGCGGGGATCAACTCGCCGTGATCCAGCGGCTCGAGGCTGATCCGGCCCTGGGCCGATTGTGTGACCCCGGCGGCTGGACCCCTCTGCATCACGCTGCCGGAATGCTCCACACCCGGGTGGTGCAGTGGCTGTTGGGGCATGGCGCCGAGGTGAACCGCCGGGCCCGGGGCGATTGGACGCCGCTCGACTACGCGGCCTCCGGAAGCGCCTGGGACAAGGACGGCGGTGCGGAGCGGTTCGAGATTGTGGCCAAGGTGTTGCGGCGGGCCGGCGCTGAGCTCAGCGCGGTTTCGGCGGTAGCCCTGGGCGAAGCGCGCTGGCTGCGGGCGCGGCACGCCGAAGGGAAGCTGGCGACGGCCCGCTCCTGGGACGGCTCGGGGCCCTTCGCCGGGCTGCTCTCCATCGCTGTGACCCACGACCGGCCCGAGATGCTGGCGCTGCTCTTGGAACTGGGGCTGGACCCGGACGAGCGGGTACGCGTGGAGGGTTCGGAGGACGCCGTTGAGTCCTGGGGCATGCCGCTGTATATCTGCGCCCGCTCCGGCAGACTGGTGATGGCGCAGAATCTCCTGGAGCGCGGCGCGGACCCGAACGGGCAGGTGCTGGCCAGCGGATCGCCCACATTTGTAGCCTATAAGAAAAAGGACCGGGCCATGATTAGGCTGCTGCTGAGCCACGGCGGCGCTCTCGATGCGGCCTCGGTAGGCTATCTGCGTCAGACCGAGCTGGCTGGGAAGATGCTGGCCGGCGAGGTCGACGCCCGTCTGGAGTATGGGAAATTCTCCGGGCAGACGGTGGCGGAGCAACTCCTCTGGAGCGGAGGCAGCGGGGGCGATCCGGAGATCGTCCGGATGGCGCTGGAACAGATCGACTGGCGGCCCGACGATCCCCGGTGGTTCTGGATGCTGTGGAGGCCGCTGCCCGGGCATTCGCCGCGCCCCGAGGCGGACCGCGCACTCTACCTGGACTGCTTCCGCCAGGTGCTGAAGCGTTGCGATCCGAACCTCCGCGCCCCGCGGTTCGGCCAGACCATGCTGCACGAGGTCGTGGCGCGGGACCAGGGCGAAGGCGTGGCCTTCGCCAAGCTGCTGCTGGAAGCCGGTGCGAAGACCGATCTGCGGGACGATCTGCTCAAGAGCACGCCGCTAGGCTGGGCCTGCCGCTGGGGCCGCGCCGCGCTGGTGAAGCTCTTGCTCGAGCGGGGCGCGGACCCGGTCGAGGCCGGCGCCGAGCCCTGGGCGGCGCCGGCGGCTTGGGCGGAGAAAATGGGGCACGAGACCATCGCTGGCCTCTTGCGCTCCCGCGCTGACCTAAGAGCACGCTAGCGGCCGGCGTCGATCTCGGCAAAGACCTGCTCCGCGAGGCGGAAGGCGGAGTTGGCTGCCGGCACGCCGCAATAGACGGCGCTCTGCAGCAGCAGTTCCTTGATCTCTTCGCGCGTGACCTGATTGCGGGCGGCGGCCCGAAGATGGAGGCGAAATTCCTCCGTGCGGCCCAGCGCGATCATCATGGCCAGCGTCACCAGGCTGCGCGTGTGCCGCGGCAAGCCCGGCCGCGACCAGATCTCGCCCCAGGCGTAGCGGGTGATCAGCTCCTGAAATTCCTGGTTGAAGGCGCTTCGATGGGAGAGCGCCTGATCGACGTGGGTGTCGCCCAGCACCTCGCGCCGCACCTCGATTCCCGCCGCGTAACGCTGCTGTTCGTCCATCGTGCTCTCCTAATCCGGTTCCGGACTTGTCAGGAATTCCAGCAGCGTCTGGTTGAACTCCGGAGCCGTCTCGATATTCGAAAGGTGTGAGGCTTCGAGTTCCACGTATCGGGCGCCCGGGATTCGGGCGGCGATCAAACGGCCATCCGCCGGCGTCGTGGCCGGATCCTGCGCGCCCGTGATCACCAGGGTGCGGGCGCGGATTCGGTCCAAGGTCGGGGTCTCGTTCGCGTCGCGCACCGCCGCGCAGCAGGCGGCATAGCCCTGCGGCGGCGACTGGAGCAGCATCTGGCGCGTTCGCTCCACGGCTTCCGGTGCTCGCGACCGGAACCCGGGCGTAAACCAACGCTCCAGGATCACTTCGGTGATGGCCGCCATGCCTCCATCGAGCACCGAGGAGATGCGGCCCCTCCAGAACTCCGCCGAGCCGATCTGTGGCGCGGTATCGCAGAGCACCAGGCGGCCGACCCGCCCGGGGGCATGGGCTCCAAGCCACATCCCAACCATGCCTCCCATCGAGAGCCCGCAGAAGTGCGCGCGTTCGATCCCCAGCACGTCGAGCAGACGAACCACGTCGCCGGCCAGCTGCTCGTTGGTATACGGTCCGGGCGTCACGGCCGAGAGACCGTGTCCGCGCGTGTCATAACGCAGAACCCGGAAGTGGCGCGTCAGCGGCGGCACCTGGAGGTCCCACATCGAGAGGTTGGTGCCGAGTGAATTGGAGAGAACCACCGACGCCGCGCCGGCCGGAGCGTCCGCCGGGGCGTCGAGGCGGTAGTGAAATCGGTCGCCGTTCAGTTCTATGAAGGGCATCGCAACACCTCGTGGCGCTTTGAGGCCCTTAGCATGACAGAAGCGATCCCTCGCCGGTCAAGGCTTTTCGCTGCGCTCCCGCAGCACGCGGTCGACCAGGGATTCCGCCAGGCCGGTGTAATTCTTCGGGTCGAGCAGCCGTTCGATCTCCAGCGGCGAAAGATGGGCTCTAACCTCCGGGCTCTCCATCAGCACCTGGCCAAGCGGGCGGTCTTCCGCCAGTGCGCGCCGGCACGCCTGCTCGACGAGACGGTGCGCCGCTGGGCGCCCGACGAGCTTCCCGAGGGCCACCGCCATAGCCTCCGACAGAATCAAGCCGTGGGTGGCCTCGAGATTCTCAGCCATCTTGGTTTCGTGCACCTCCAGGCCGTCCAGGACCTCGGTGATATGGAGCAACGCGCCGGCCGTCAGCCCGCAGATCTCGGGCAGCACTTCCCACTCAGCCTGCCAGCCGCCCAGGCCCCGTTCGTGCTCTTGCACCATGGCCGTCAGCATGGCCGAGACCAGGGCCGGCACGCGGATGGCGGCCGCCAGCACCGCCGCCGATCCCACCGGATTCCGCTTGTGCGGCATGCTCGAGGAAACGCCTCGCCCGGGCGCGGCCGGCTCGGAGACCTCGCCGACCTCGGTCTGCGCCATGAGAGAGACGTCACGCGCCATCTTTCCCAGGGTTCCGACGAGTAGCCCCAGCGTGGTCGCGACCTCGGCGACCCGGTCGCGATGGGAGTGCCAGGGAAGCTCCGGGAGGCTCAGCTTCAGTTCCTCGGCCAGAGCGGCGGCCACCTCGAGCCCGCGGTCTCCGAGAGCGGCCAGGGTGCCGACCGCGCCCCCGAACTGAATCACCAGAACTCTCGCTCGCGCGTCGCGAAGCCGGGCGCGATGGCGTTCGATAGCGCTGAGCCAGCCGGCGGCCGTCAGTCCGAAGGTCACGGGGAGCGCCTGCTGCAGCCACGTCCGTCCGGCCATCACCGTGGATCGATGCTTGGCGGCCAGGCGTGCCAAGATTCCGCACAAGTCATTAAGGCCGGCTTCGAGCAGTTCCAGAGCGTCGTGCAACTGTAGGACGAGGCCCGTGTCGATAGCATCCTGGCTGGTCGCTCCCCAGTGCACGAACCTGGCCGCATTCGGGTCCACCTCGGCGACGAGGGCTGTGAGCGCCTGCACGAGGGGAATCGCCAAGTTCCCGGCGAGCGCCGCGTCCCGCGCCAGCGACTCGAAGTCGAACACCTCTGCTTGGCACCGCGACTCGATCGCCGGAACGATCCCGCTCGCAATCCCGGCGCGGACTAACGCGCGCGCCAGCCCCGCCTCGAAGTCCAGCATCGCCTGAAGGCGCCGCCGGTCCGAAAACACTTCGCTCATGCGAGGGGTGCTGAAAAGGGGATCAAGCAGGCCCATGCTGGTCGGCCTTTCTGGGATACTCAAGGACGAGCACGTGGGCTCGGCCGCTCACACGTCAAAGAACACCGTCTCGCCCGCGCTTTGCAGGATGACATTCCATTCCAGGAGATTCGCCGCTCCCGCGGCCGGCTTCGCGATCAGGGTTTCGCGCCGCTCGGCAGGGACCAGAGCCAGCACGGCGTCGGTTGGATTCGAGGGCTCGTCTGGGAAATAGATTCGGGTAGTCAACTGCCTGAGCAGCCCGCGGGCGAGCACGGTCGCCACCAGGTGCGGAGCCTGAAGGGCTCCGCCGGGTCCGGGGACGCGGCCGGGCTTGACGGTGGTGAGCCGAAAGGCGCCCGTGTGGTCGGTGGGAATGCGCCCGAAGCCCCGACAGCCACTCTCACCCGGCTCGCCTTCCGGGCGGGGGTAGCGGCCGTCGGAGTCAGCCTGCCAGATCTCGATGACCGCGTCGCTGACGGCGGCGCCGTTACCGTCGAGGATCCGGCCTTGGACGGTGATCGCCTCCCCCCGGGCGCCGCCGAGGGCGAGACGATCGCGGTTGAGAGGCGCGAATCCAAGGTGGAAGAACGGTCCCACCGTTTGCGATGGTGTCAAGGCTGCCACGGCTTAGGGCTCCATGGGAGTAGCGTTGGGGCCGCGCAGAACGATGTCAAACCGGTAGCCGAGCGCATGACCGGGAACCGTCGTGTCCCAATCGAAGACCGATATCAGATTAGCGCGCGATCTGGTGTCGGGGACGCTGTTGAAGATGGGATCGAAGGGCAGCAGCGGATCGCCGGGGAAGTACATCTGGGTCACCAGGCGAGCGAGAAGCCCCGCGCCAAAGACGGAGAAGTGAATGTGCGCCGGACGCCAGGCAGTGGGATGATTCTGCCAGGGGTAAGCGCCCGGCTTGATCGAGACCAGACGGTAGCGGCCCTCGGCGTCGGTCAGCATGCGTCCGCAGCCGGTAAAATTGGGGTCGAGGGGCGCGTCGTGACCGTCCGCCTGGTGCCGGTAACGCCCCGCGGCGTTGGCCTGCCAGACCTCCAGCAACGCGCCTCGGACCGGACGCCCGTCCTCGTCGAGCACTCGTCCACTCACCACGATCCGTTCTCCCAGCGGCTCGCCGGCGTGTTGGCAGGTCAGGTCGTTGTCGTCCGGGCCGATGTCCCGGTGACCGAACACCGGACCCGTCAGCTCGGAAAGGGTGTGCGGCAGGAAGACCAGCGGCTGCCGGGGCGCGCGAGTCCGGGTCGACACATAAGCCGGAGAGAGGTATTCAGGATGTATGCCCCGCGCGGGGCGCCGATCATCGCTCATGACGGACGGCTTGCCGAGCTTTATCGCGCCCCTGATTGTCCTACGGACGCGTCCCCAGGTCCATCCCCAAAATCATCAAGGTTGCGGCGGCTGGGGTTCGGTGCAGGAGCCCGTCCAGTGACGGCCGTCACAAGACACCGTATTAGAAATCACAGACCCTTCCCGGCAGGTTTGGAGAAACTGTGCGCCTTTAGATGCTCTCGGGCAATCACCGTAGTCCTTGAGGAATGCCGAGAAAGGAGATGCGTTCATGAACGTTCGACGCCGGGATTTCGGGATGGTCTTTATACTATTTCTTGCCGTTTTGACGCTGGCTCCCGAGGCCCGTGGCGTTGCCAGCTTCGCCCGCCAGACGAATCTGCCTTGCAGCGCCTGCCATACGACGCTTCCGGAACTGACGCCCCTGGGCCGGATGTTCAAGCTCAATGGCTATACCATGACCGGCATCCAGCAGATTACTTCCCCAGCCGTCCGGGGATCGGACAAGGCTGGTCTGAACCTGAACACTTGGCTGCCGATCTCGGCCTTCTTTCAGATGTCCTTTACCAGCACAAACCAGGCGCAGCCTGGCGCACAGAACGGCAGCTTCGAATTTCCCCAGGCCGCGAGCCTGTTTCTGGCCGGAGCAATGTCTTCGCACGCAGGCGGATTTGTCCAGGTGACTTACAGCGGCGCGGACGACCATTTCAGCTGGGACAACACCGACATTCGCTATGCGAATCGCACCAAGTTGGCCGGCAAAGAGCTGATCTACGGGCTGACCCTCAATAACAATCCCACAGTGGAGGATCTGTGGAATGACGTTCCCGCCTGGGGCTATCCATTCCTGGCGCCGGACTCCACCCCTTCTCCTCTGGCAAGCACGATCATTGATGGAGGCGTGGCGCAGGATGTTGCCGGCATCGGCGCCTACGCCATGTATGACGGTCATCTCTACGCAGACTTCACGGCTTACGGTTCAGCGCACCTCGGGGGACCCCAGCCTCCAACCGGCGTGGGGTTTACGACCAATATTCACGGGATGGCCCCTTATTGGCGCGTCGCCTGGCAGCAGTCGCACGGCAACAACTACCTGGAGCTGGGCACCTACGGCATGCACGTGGCTTCTTCCCCGAACACCGTGGTCAGTCCCAGCGACACCTACACGGACGTGGCCGCCGATCTTCAATGGGAGCGCGTTCTGCCTTCGCTCAAGAATGATCTGCTGACCGTGCACAGCACTTTCATCTATGAGAACAACGACCTGGTGGCCACGTACGAGGCCGGCGGCGCCGCCGTGCCCAAGCATCACCTGACGACCTTCAAACTGAACGGCATCTATCATTTCGGGAACAAGTACGCCGTGACCGCAGCCACCTTTTTCACCAAAGGCACGGCCGACGACATCCTCTATGGCGAGGTGCCCGTAAGCGGCAGCGCCAGCGGTGACCCCAAGACGAGCGGATATAGCTTCAATCTTTCCTACTGGCCGGTGCAGAATATCCAGCTGGCTGGGCAGTACACGGGCTACATCGATTTCAACGGCGCCCGCACCAATTACGACGGCGCCGGCCGCAATGCTTCCGGGAACAACTCCATCTACCTGGTGGCCTGGTTCATTTTCTAGCGCTGCTCTCAGACCCGAAAGATCAAACTCAGGCGAAGGTGAGAACATGAGCCGAAGCAAAACGAAGGCATGGACATCCTGGACGGCGGCAACGCTGCTGGCCGCGGGAGCCACGATCGTGGCCGCGCGGACGACAGGGAAGGCGGCCGCCGGCCAGGCGGCCAGCGCGCAGCTCAGCGGCCGGATCTACTTCAAGGGCACCAAGCCCAAGCTCGCCCGCATCCAGATGGACCAGGACCCGGTCTGCGCCGCCGAACATACCGAACCGGTTTACGCCCAAGACGGCGCGGTCAACAGCGACGGCACCCTGCCCGATGTCTTCGTCTACGTCAAGTCTGGGCTGCCGCAACCCAATTTCCCCGTCCCCAGCCAGCCGGCGGTTCTCGATCAGCGCGGCTGCATCTACGTGCCCCACGTTCTGGGGGTGATGGTGGGCCAGGAACTCAAAGTGATCTCCAGCGATCCCACCACTCATAATGTCCACGTCCTGCCCAAGGATAATCGTGAATGGAACCAGTCGCAGATTCCGGGCGCCGCGCCGATCGTGAAGAAGTTCACCCACCCCGAGATCATGATTCCCGTTAAATGCAACCAGCATCCCTGGATGAGGGCTTACATCGGGGTCACCTCGAATCCGTTTTTCGCCGTGACCGGCAGCGACGGAATGTTCATCATCAAGGGGCTTCCGGCCGGCAATTACACCCTCGCCGCCTGGACTGCGACCTTCGGCACCCAGGAGCAGAATGTGACCGTACGCGCCGGGCAGCCCGCCACCGCCGACTTCACTTTCGGCTCGGCCCCTTGAAGTGCGAATCGGGTTCCGCATTTCCCTCCAGCTGAAGGCCGCGCGACACGCGCGCCACACGGCGCGCTGCCGTGGCTTCTGCCGCTGGTCGTTTGATCGCGGATCGCGTTCCATTTTGTTGCAGTTACCTTTCTTCGATGGTAGACTCGTCGCCAATCAGGGAGAATCCCTTGGTGACTGAGCCCACGCCGGCGCTTCCGATGCGCTTTGCCGCCTTCGAGCTCGATCTGCGCTCCGGCGAGTTGCGCAAGCAGGGAGTGAAGGTCAGCATCCAGGAGCAGCCCTTCCAGGTGCTGGTGATGCTGGTCCAGCGCGCCGGGCAGGTGGTCACGCGCGAGGAACTCCGCCACAAGATCTGGCCGGCCGACACCTTTGTGGATTTTGAGGACGGACCCAACACCGCCATCCGCCGGATCCGGATGGCGCTCGGCGACTCGGCCGAGAGCCCGCGCTTCATCGAGACCCTTCCCCGGCGGGGCTACCGCTTCATCGTGCCGGTGCAGTCCCTGGGCGTGCCTGGCCCGCCGCCGGAGAAGCAGAAGGTGCTGCTGGCCGTGCTGCCCCTCAATAATCTGAGCGCCGATCCCGAGCAGGAGTATTTCAGCGACGGCCTGACCGAGGAAATGATCGCCCACCTCGGCATGCTGGCTCCGCGCAGCCTGGGAGTGATCGCCCGCACCTCGGTGATGAAATACCGGAACTCCGGCAAGAGCGTGGCCGAGATCGGGAGCGACCTGGGAGTGGACTACGTTCTGGAAGGTAGCGTCCGGAGGTCCGGAGCGCGCCTTCGAATCAGCGCCCGGCTGATTCAGGTGAGCGATCAGACGCATCTGTGGGCCAATACCTACGAGCGCGCCCTCACGGACGTCTTTGCCGTGCAGACCGAGGTGGCCACGAGCATCGCCGAGTCGCTGGCGGTGGAACTGCTTCCCGGGCAGGCCCGTCCAGTGGTGAGCCCGGGTTCGGCGGCCTACGAGCACTACCTGAAGGGCCGCTATTTCTGGAACAAGCGCACCGAGGAGGCGCTCAACAAAGGCATCGACTATTTCCGCCAGGCCATCGAGGAGGAACCCGGCTACGCTCAGGCGTACGCCGGACTGGCGGACTGCTACGCCATGCTGGCCTGGAACACCATGCTACCTCCTGCGGCCTCCTTGCCGCAGGCCCAGGCGGTGGCGGCCAAGGCCCTGAAGCTCAATGACCGGCTGGCCGAAGCTCAGACCTCTCTGGCTTTTTGCAAGCTGTTCCACGAGCGGAACTGGCAGGAAGCGGAGCGGGGGTTCCAGCGCGCGATCGAGCTGAACCCGAGCTACGGCGTCGCCCGGCCCTGGTACGCCTTTGAGCTCTCGGCACTGGGACGGCATGAGGAGGCCGCGGCCGAGGCGCGGCGGGCCTTGCGCCTGGACCCCTTCTCGCTCGCCATCAGCGCCAGCGCGGCGCTGGTGCTCGGCCTGGCGGGCCATCACGACGAGGCCATTCAGCAGTCCCTGAAAACCCTGGAGATGGACCCCACGGGTTTCTACCAGACGCATTTCGTCCTCGGCGCCTCTTACGAGGTGAAGGGCCTGCTGGAGGAAGCGGTGCGATCCCTGGAGGCGGCCGTCGCCCTCTCCAACCGCAACCCGCATATGCTGGCCGCGCTGGGGCACGCCCTAGCCACCTCCGGCCGCCCCCAGGAAGCCGCCCAATTGGCCGAGGTGCTCAAACAGCGGGCCCGTGAGCGTTACGTTCCCCCGTACAACCTCGCCATGGTTTACGCCGGGCTCAACCAGAAGGACGAGGCCTTCGACTGGCTGGAACGCGCCTACCAGGACCGCTCCATCTGGATGATCTTCCTCAACGTTCATCCCATGTTCAACGATCTGCGGCCGGATCCCCGGTTCGACTCGTTGGTCCGCCGCATGGGATTCCCTTCCCTGACGTCGGGAGCCGGCCAATCCTGATTCCGGCTGGGCGAACGGCGTGGCCTACCTCCAAAGATTTCCTTGACACAGAGTACTCTATTTTGTAGAGTATGGGATGCGGGCTGTTCGAGTACTCGTATTCTCTGAAGGAGGATCTGCCATGGAAGATCAGACGACAGCCGATCTGAGGGACAGGTTGAGCTTGATTGAAGCCATGATCGCCGAAGGGCGGCGAACGACCGAGAAGTGGGGTTGGACCTTCGTGCTTTGGGGATTGGCCTTCTATGTCGCGATCGCTTGGACGGACTGGGGTCACAGCGCCTGGGCCTGGCCGGTCACCATGGCCGCAGCCGTGGTGGTGACCGTGATCCTGGTCTCTATCCGGGCAGGGCGCGAGGCCGTGACGACCCTGGGCCGGGCGGTGGGCTCGGTCTGGCTGGCGCTGGGGATCTCGATGTTCGTGCTCTTCCTTGCGCTCGGCATCGCGGGCCGGCTGGCCGATCCGCGCCTGTTCATTGCCGTAGCGTCGGGGATGCTCGGAATGGCCAACGCCACGTCGGCGCTGATCCTGCGCTGGAAGGTGCAGCTCGGCTGCGCGGTCATCTGGTGGGCGGCGGCAGCCGCTGCCTGCTTCGGCACCCAGAGCCAAGCGGCCATCATCTTTCTGACCGCGATCCTTGTCTGCCAGATCGCCTTCGGAATCTATGGAATGATCCGCGAGGGCCGCGCCAGATTGCGCCGGGGCGCCGCGCATGCCTGATCTGCCGGAGCTGAATCCCGTCATTCATGCCAAGCTGCGCCTGGCCGTGCTCTCGCTGCTCACCGGGGTCGAAGAGGCTGAGTTCACCTGGTTGCGCGGCAAAACGGGCTCGACTGACGGCAACCTCGGTGCGCAGCTCGCCCGGCTCGAAGAAGCCGGCTATGTGCGGGTCAAAAAGAAGTTTGTAAAACGCAAGCCAAAGACCTGCTACCGCATGACCGACGCCGGACGCCAGGCGTTGGCGGAATATGTCCAGGCATTGAAGCAGCTTCTCGGCGCAGCCTTCGAGACATAGAACAAGGACATCTTAGGCTCATAAATGGCGATGGACCATGTATGATGTCTCTCAGGTGCATTCTAATATCGCCTACCTGCAGGCCGCAGCTTCGGCTGCCTTGTCCGCATAGAATTGACGGGCTCGCCCGTACAATCCGAGTACCCTGTCGCGTTCGGCGGGAGACTTAAATCGCCCTGTATCGGTACGAGTTTGGTCCATCAGCTCATCGAGCCAGCGGACGAAGAAGAGGGCATCTTCCCGTGAGTTGAAGGTTCCCGACAACGAAATAGGCCGCGAATGAGCCAGCCGAATCGTGGACGACGACTGAACGTAGCAGCGAACCGCTAACCACGTATGCTGGCCGGCTTCCAGGGTACGTTCGGCTTGAAAACTCCGCTTTCCTTGGGACAGATACATTTGCTCGATAAGCTGGCCATTGGCCAAGATTTCGATTCGGTCAAGAGGTTCGCGAGCGCATGCCTCCACCGCCACATAGACCTTCTTCCCGGGCAAATTCCTGGTGTTAACAAACAGCATGGGCCCATTCGTTACAAAGGCGGGGCCGGATTGAAACCCCGCATACCAGGCATCTACGGAGAACGGCTTATCTAATTTGACATAACAGCGGTTGTAGCCCACAGGATTAGGGAGCACACCACTTGCTGACCCGGCGGAAGGCAACACCACAAGTCCGAGGTTCAGGTATCGATAGTAGAGATCGAGCGAGTTATGGACAAATCCCTGGGCGCCAGGGTACTTCTGCCGGTCGCGGGGATGCCCCCAAACCTCGTTGGCCAGCATTCCGTACTGAGTGAAGTGGTTGTGCACCAAACCCATTGAGTCGGGCCGCTCCAGCGCCATCATGACTGGGACTTCCCACCAAAAAGGCTTTTCGCAATCAAACCACGGCACGGTGGAGGAGCCAGTGCGCTGCGCTCGGGCTTGACGGACGAAATCAATCCCGGGGGGATACCAGCGACCATCGACGGCCAGATTCAAGTTCTTCTGAAGCCGCTCGAGCAGCCAAGCGCCTCCCCCGCGCTCATCTTCGCCGTTTAGCATGGTCACGAGGTGTCTCGGCGTGACTTCAATTACCGGATTCTTGGGCCATTCCTTCCCGTTCCAGCGGTTCGCCTCGTTCCATATGGTGTACACCACACTCAGGTTCAAGCCCTCAGCGAGTGCCAGTTTGGGCATATCGTCGAGCTCGCGATGCACATGGAAATCTGCCGACCACCAGCCCAACTCGTTCATGCGAACCCAGGGCCTAAGCGTTATTGCAAGCGGGAGCGATTGGCCTGCATCGACCACAACTTGCTTTTCGTAGCGTTCGTATTCGGTTCCATGCTCGGCAATGACGGTGTACGTTCCTGCTGGGACCTCAACCACGGTTTTCCCCTTCGCCAGGAAGCCTCCGTGGTACCAGGGTCCGATGCCGGCAAAGTAGAGCGCAGTGCGGTCCGTAAGGGCAGATTCGGGTTGGTACATCTTTCCCTCGGGGCCGCGAATCTCTAAGCGCGCCCACACCGGCGAACCCGCTTCATCTCCCACTTCGATCTGCAGCAGCCCGGGAACGCCCGACGGGCGCGCAGGTTCCTGAACTGGCGACGCTGCTTCATCACGCGGGAAGCTGCCATGCCAGGGCCAAGCGGCAGCCAGACCGGCTGCCGACACAAAGGACAGAAAGCCGCGGCGCGGATAGGTATTCATATGAGGCCTTCCCCTCTTGAGACATCAGAAGCCATCCGGCATAATTGTGCCACTCATACCGCAACGTTACTCTGCGAAGAGGACGCCGCAACTGGGACACGGCGCTACGCTACAACCGCCGCTACGTTGCTTAACTTTCCCTATGTTAATGCGCGCGCTATTGAAACGCTAACCGATCCGGTGTATTCGAGGGAGTTGGGCAGAACCGGGAATGTCGGTCACAAGATCAGGAAGGTCTGAGCATGTCGAAAGGCGGTGAATGCCCGAAGCACGGCTGCCGTCTCGACGTTGGAGGGCCCCCAAATCAGCCTGAGTGGCGATCTCGTGCGGGCGTTTTTCGGCGTGGGGGCCGTCCCCCCCACCAAATCGAAAAACAAACCCAATAAGCTGTTTAGAATCAAGAAAACAGTGCAAAAACAAACCCAAAACAAACCCAAACAAACCCACGACAAGAAAGTGCAGATTGGCTGGGCTCAAATTGTTCAAGCCTTGTATAATCAATAGAATGAACGCACGACACGCAGACAGAATGGCTGGCAGGCATAGGCCATGACCATCACCATCTTCGGCAGCTCGCTTCCGCCCGAGGGAACGCCGGCCTATCGGGAGGCCCAGGAGCTCGGCCGCGGACTTGCGGAACGGGGCTTCGCCGTCTGCAATGGAGGCTATGGCGGTCTGATGGAAGCCTCGGCCCGCGGCGCGCGCGAGGCTGGCGGTCATACCCTTGGCGTAACCTGTTCGATCTGGCCCCGGCCGGCGAATCCCTGGATCGTGGAAGAGGTGCGAACCGCCTCGTTCCCGGAGCGCCTCATGACCCTGATCGCTCGCGGCGACGCCTACGTAGTCCTTCCCGGCGGCACGGGGACGCTGGCGGAGCTGGCTCTGGCCTGGGAGATGATGAACAAGTCGGCGCTCTCGGCGACCGTGGGCGGGAAGCGGCCGTTGCTGCTCCTCGGCGCCTACTGGCAGCCCGTGATCGACTGCCTCGAGCAGGAGCCGCGCCTGGCCGCGCCCGGCTCGGACCGTCATCTGGCGGCCATGGACTTGATCACGGTGGTTGCGGGCGCCCGTGAAGCTGTCGAGGCGCTGGCCACCGTCAAGCCACTTTGAGGCCGGCGCCGGCGCGGTCGTTGCTCGCGGCGCTAGGCGAGACATGTTGGGGCTCAAGATGACTGACGAACTCTTCTTCGGCCCGGCCGCGCTTGCCGAAGTAGCGGAACAGCTGGCCTGCCACCAGCCCGAAGAGAAACGAGCCGATCACCCACGCCGCTATCACCGTCGCCAGAATCATGTCGCTTGCCTCCCTTCCGAAGCTGCCCGATTCAGCGTGCGGGGCCACTTTCGGCTGGGGCCAGAAACGAGTCAATGGACGCGGGCTGGACTCTCTCTTGAATGAAGCCGTCTCTGTAAGTTATTGAATCACAGCTTCTTGGGGTGGTGTCTGGACAGGAAAACGGCGGATTCAGACGTCTGAACCAGGCGTCTGAACTGGCCGCTCAGCACAAGATCGCCGAGCGGCTGAGCCCGATCGAAGCGCCTCAATGTGCCTGGAAGGGCCAAGACGGCTGGAGGTCATGCGATTGCGCGCCGGCCGCAAATCCCGGTACACTCCTGCCGTGAATCCCCAATCTTCCTTCTCACGCCGCTTGACCCCAGCGCTCTTCCTGGTCGTGCTTAGCTTGCAGCCGGCGGCAGCCTCGAACTATCCGGCGCCGAAAGAGGGCGACTTCGTGGTCCGGAATTTTCACTTCAAGGACGGCGAGTCCCTTCCCGAGTTGCGGCTGCATTACGCCACCCTGGGCGCACCGGCGCGCGACGCGGGCGGCGTGGTCAGCAACGCGGTGCTGATCATGCACGGCACGACGGGCTCCTGGAAGCAGTTCACCTCGCCCCAGTTTGCTGATGTCCTCTTCGGCCCTGGACAACTTCTGGACGCCAGCCGCTACTACATCGTTCTGACGGACGCCATCGGCCACGGCGGTTCCAGCAAACCGAGCGATAGCCTCAAGGCTCGTTTCCCTCACTACGACTACGACGACATGGTGGCCGCGCAGCATCAGCTCCTCACCGAGGGTCTGGGCGTCAATCACCTTCGCCTCGTGATGGGCACGTCGATGGGCTGCATGCACTCCTGGGTTTGGGGCGAGACCTATCCGGACTTCATGGACGCGCTCATGCCGCTGGCTTGCCTGCCCGTGCAGATCGCCGGCCGGAACCGCGTCTGGCGGCGGGCCGTCATGGACTCGATCCGGCTCGACCCGGCGTGGAATCAGGGCGATTACACCCAGGAGCCGGTCCAGGGTCTGCGCTCCGCCTTGTACCTGCTGCTGATCGCGGGCAGCGCGCCCGTGCTGTGGCAGAAGAACTACCCAACCCGCGACCAGGCCGACACGTTTCTGGAGAACTACGTCCGGACGCGCCTGCCGGGCTACGACGCCGACGACGTCCTGTGCGCGGTCGACGCCTCACGCAACTACGATCCCTCGCCCGGCCTGGAGAAGATCAAAGCGCCGGTGATGTTCGTCAACTCCGCCGACGACTTCATCAACCCGCCCGAACTCGGCATCGCGGAGCGCGAAATCAAGCGGGTGCCGCGGGGCAAGTTCGTGCTGCTGCCGATCTCGGATCAGACCCGGGGTCACGGCACGCACACGGTGGCGAGCGTCTGGCAGCAGTACCTGCGGGAATTGCTGGAGGAATCGGCCCACAGGCCGTAGAGACAGTTCAGGACCTTGACCCGCCGGGCGGGAACCGCGGAGTGTCGGGACAGCTCAGGCTCAGCGATCAGGCGTAGACATCGAGCCGGACGCTCTGCTGGGCAGCCTGCGGATCGCGCTGCGCCAAGGGCTCCTGACCCACCTGCGTCTGGGGCGACTGGCCGATGCTTTGGATGAGCTGCAGCGCGGCGTCCGCCTGAGTCTGATTCGAGTCCAGAAGGGCCGCGATCTGGTTGACGCTGAGCCCGTCCTGGTTGCTGTTGGAGAGCTGGGCCAGGATGGCGCCGCTGTCGATTCCAGCGATGGACATGGTACTTTTCCTCGTCCTGGTTATCGGCAGTTCAGGCCCAAACTTTAGCGCCCCGCTTCTTCAGTGTGATAGGCGGCGAGCTTGGCCTGGATGCGGTCGTGAATCCAGTGGGGATCCCACCACTCGGTAGGATTCACGGGCAGGCCGTCGACCAGCACGGTGAAGTGCAGGTGATCGCCGCCGGCCAGACCGGTCGAGCCGCTACGCCCGATCTCCTGGCCGCGCTTGACCGCATCGCCGGGTTTCACCTCGAGCTGGCTCATATGGCCATAGAGAGTCTGCAGGCCGCAGCCGTGGTCGATCACCACCGCGTTCCCGAAAATCCCGAAGAACTCCGCCATCACCACCACGCCGTCATTCGCCGCCCGCACCGGCATGTGCTCGAGGCCGGCGAGATCGAAGCCGAGGTGGGTCTGGTGATCCACCGCCTGGCCGTTGTAGATGTAGGTCCGCGAGTCGGCGAAGAACGCCTCCGTCTTGGAGGCCAGGCGGATGAAGGGTTCGTGCCAGAGAAAGGTGGGCGCGGCGCGCCGCGAGATCTCCACCAGCCTTTCCGCGTCCACCTGGCGCAGGTGGCCGTTCACTTCCAGAAAGTTCTTGAGCGGGCTGCCCTCGTCATCGAGGTCGGGCGTCTGGCTCATGATGGGCGGAATCACGCGCTGGATGTAAGCGTCGTCGAGCTGGATGGTGTCGGTGTGGAATTTCTTGGGAAAGACGCGATAGCTGAAGCTGGAGAGGGCCTGGTTGCCGGCGTCGTCGCGGGCTACGATCTGCGCGGGCGTGGAGGGATCGAGATCCCAGGCATAGGCGAAGATCGCCAGACGCGTCTCGGGCGTCGAGGGGTTCACCGCGAAGCTCGGGAAGAAGTACTTGCCCACCTGAACCCCGGATTCGGTGGTGCCGGCCGAGACGCGGAACACCACCATGTCGCAGCCGCCCTGGTTGATGTAATGCTGAGTGGTCAGCACTGCGATCTGCGGCGCCGTAAAGCGTACCGGAAGGCTAAGCGTCACGACGGACCTTCCGCCGCGGAAAAATCGTCCCCAGGAATCGTTGGTGGCCGAGATCTCCAGGGTGGCGCTGCCTTCGGTGAGACCGGGCATCAGCTTGCGGTTGAGGGGCGCGGTCCAATTGAGCAGGCTCGGCGGATGCGACCAGAACTTCCACCAGTGGACCGGCCCGGCGCTGGCGCCGAGCGCCGCCCCGTAAAGCACGCGGCCGTTTTGGGAGACCGCCAGGCTGATCTGCCGCACGTTGTGCCGGGTGTCGCGCGCCTCGATCACCAACTGGGTGCTCTGCCCCAGACCCTTGGGCTGATTCTGAAGGGTGATCTCCGGACCCTGATTTTGAAGCGCCTTCCATCCCACCAGAATGACGATGATCGCGAGAATGACCGCGGGCAGAATCGCGGCGCGGCCGACGCCGGCCTCGGATAAATCGCTATGAGAACGCAATCGCTTTCTTCCTTTCTCCTGGAGTGCATGGGATCCCACCCCATCAGTTTACCGGACGCGCCCGGCGATGGCGCGATTCCTCATCGCGCCGGAGCCGACGGGCCTCCGCATCCCGGAGACCCCGCTGGTCGCTCCCTCGCCGGCCAGACGCTTCGCGGAGCAAGCCTGCGCGGACGGCCCCGCCGGCACGAGCAGCAGACAGTAGCCGGCAGCCGGCAGCTTGGGAATCCGGTGATCGTTCGGCGGCTCCAACCGATGATTAGGGGTCATTATAGCAAACGGGCCGAGGGCCGTCCGGAGCACACGGACTTCGGGCCCTTGGAGGGCTCGTCCCGCGGCCCGGAAAGCGGCCCCGCTGCGGCGGGTATTCTCCCGCGCGGCAGTTGTGGTAGCATGGTAGCGAATAAAAGGCGAAGCGGATCTCTCGCCGGGAACCTATCGGGATGCGGAACCTGAACCTGCCCCTTGAACCCCAGACCCTGGCCCTGACGCCCGACGCGAGCGTTCAAAGCGCGCTCGAAGAGATCGAGCAGCGTTTCAGGGGCTCGCCGCGATCAGGCGGCGTCACAGCGGTCAAGCATCTTGGCGCGCGCGCAGCGGAACTGGTTGCTTTCCCCGACGATCTGGCCCCCAGGCTGGCCCGGATTCTGGAAGGACGGGGCATCAGCCAGCTTTACTCCCATCAAGCCGAGGTCTTCCGCCTCGCGGGCCAGGGCAGGAACCTGGTGGTGGTCACGCCCACCGCCTCCGGCAAGACGCTCTGCTACAACCTGCCGATCCTCGATACCCTGGTGCGCAATCCCGACGCGCGGGCGATGTACCTGTTCCCCACCAAGGCGCTCGCGCAGGATCAGCTCACCGAACTCAACCGCTGGACCGCCGAGCTCGGGGACGAGATCCGCACCTTCACCTACGACGGCGACACGCCGCAGGACGCGCGCAAAGCCATCCGGGCGCGGGGCAATCTGGTGATCACCAATCCGGACATGCTGCATGCCGGCATCCTGCCCCACCACACCAAGTGGGAGCGGCTCTTTGAGAACCTGCGCTACGTGGTGGTGGACGAGCTGCACTACTACCGGGGCGTGCTCGGCAGCCACTTGGCAAACGTGCTGCGCCGCCTGAAGCGGATCGCCCGCTTCTACGGCAGCCGCCCGCAGTTCATTTGCGCCTCCGCGACCATCGCCAATCCGGCGGAGCTGGCGGCCCGCATTCTGGAAGAGGAAGTGGAGCTGGTGGATCGCAACGGCGCTCCCTCCTCGGACAAGTACCTGGTCTTTTACAATCCGCCGGTCGTCAACCCTCAGCTCGGCATCCGGCGTTCCTATCTGAGCGAGTCGCGACGCATCGCCCGCACCTTCCTGGAGCGCGGCCTCGAGACCATCGTCTTCGCCAACAGCCGCCGTGCCACCGAAATCCTGGTGACCTACCTGAAGGAGGACTTTGCCTGCGGGCCTGCGGGTCCGGAGGTGGTTCGAGGCTACCGCGGGGGCTACCTGCCGCTGGAACGGCGCGAGATTGAGCGCGATCTGCGCGAAGGACGGCTGCGAGGCGTAGTGGCCACCAACGCGCTCGAATTGGGCATCGACATCGGCAGCCTGGACGTGGCCGTGCTGGCCGGCTACCCGGGCACCATCGCTTCCACCTGGCAGCGGGCCGGACGCGCCGGCCGGCGCCAGGGCGTGTCGGCCGCCGTGCTGGTGGCTTCGAGCGCGCCGCTGGACCAGTTCATGGTGCAGAACCCCGATTACTTCTTCGGCCGCTCGCCCGAGTACGGCTTCGTGAATCCCGACAATCTCGAAATCCTGCTCAATCATCTGAAGTGCGCCGCCTTCGAGCTGCCGCTCAGTGAAGACGAGCGCTTCGGCGCCCTCGATCTGAAGGCGCTCTGCCACCACCTGGAGGACACGGGCTTCCTGCATCAGACGGGGGGCGCCTGGCACTGGGTGTCGGAGAGCTATCCGGCGGACGCCATAAGCCTGCGCTCGGTTTCCTCCGACAACTTCGTGATCGTCGACCGCACGGGCGAGCCGCGTGTGCTCGGTGAGGTCGATTTCCCCAGCGCCCTCACCACCCTGCACGAGAAGGCGATCTACATCCAGAACGGCGAGCAGTATCACGTGGAACGGCTCGACTACGACGATCGCAAGGCTTACGTCCACCGCGTGGATTCGGACTACTATACCGACGCCATCTCGTATACCAAGATTACCGTTCTCGAGACCTTCGAATCGGCCGAAGTAGCGCAGGGTCCGCCTTCTGGCCCTGCGGTTTCGTGTGCCTCGCGCAATCACGGCGAGGTTCACGTCAACACCCAGGTGGTCGGCTTCAAGAAGATCAAGTTTCATACCCACGAAAACGTCGGGGCCGGCAATCTGACGCTTCCCGAGCAGGAGATGCACACCACCTCCTGGTGGCTGACGCTGCCGCAGGAGATGCTGGCCGCGCTGCCTTACACCAGCACCGACCGCCAGGACGGGGTCCGCGCGCTCGGCAACGCCCTGGGCGCCATGGCCATCCTGCTGGTCATGTGCGACGCGCGCGATCTGGGGGTTGCAGTTGGGGACAATTCCAGAGGAAGAGGTCAGGAGTCAGAAGTCCGGAGCCAGAATGGCGGCCGGTCGTTGGTTGACGTTAGTGGTCAATCGTCGATCGTCAATCCTCAATCGTCAATTCACGACTCCGGCGCCACGCTTTTTGAGCCGAATATCTATCTCTACGACAAGTATCCGGGCGGCATCGGCCTGAGCGAGCCGCTGTACCGGATGAGTTCGACGCTGCTCGGGAACGCCCGCAAGCTGATCGACAATTGCCCTTGCGAAGCTGGCTGCCCGTCGTGCGTGGGACCAGTGGGAGAGATCGGGGAGAAGGGGAAGGAAGTGGCGCTGGCCATTCTGCAAGCGATCGAGGAAGGAGCTGCGTAGCACGGAACGGAATTCGTTGCCAACCGGTCTCTTATTGTCTGTCCGGATCCGATAGATGGCTTTGAGAGGGTTGCGATTCGCTGGGAGAGCAGACCACCATCACGGCATGAACCTCGAAGAAAAGCTTCGCGCCCTACGCCAGGCGGCTGAAAAGAGCAGCGTCGACCGCGAGCTTGAGCGGCAGCTTGAATGGCTCCGGCGCCGTCAGACCTCGGCGGCTCAGCGCCCCCTTCCGGCGCAGCGGGTTCCCCGCGGCATCGAGCACTACGTCGACGGCTGCCTGGAGCAGAACCCGCGCGGCGAGTACTTCGTGGCCCGGCAGTCGCTGCCTTTCGGGCGGCCTTACGGGAAGCTGCGGGTGGGCGACGTCTCGGTTGCTGACCTGGGCGCTCTCGAGATCTTTCTCGAAGATCGCGCGCTGCCTGATCCTGCCGAGCTGATCTACCTGGACACCGAAACCACGGGCCTCGCGGGCGGGACGGGGACCTGCGCCTTTCTCATCGGCCTCGGCTACATCGAAGGCTCCGACTTTGTGGTGCGGCAGTTCTTTCTGCGCGATTACCAGGAAGAGAAGGCCATCCTGGCGGCGCTGGCCGAGACTCTGGCCGGCTACCAGGGCCTGGTCACTTTCAACGGCAAGACCTTCGACGTCCCCCTGCTCGAAACCCGCTACACCCTGGCGCGGCACCGCTCGCCCTTCGGCCGCCTGGTCCACCTCGATCTGCTCCACCCGGCGCGCCGGTTGTGGAAGCTACGCCTGGAGAGCTGTCAGCTCACCCACCTGGAGCGCGAAGTCCTCGGCATCAGCCGCCAGGGCGACGTGGCCGGCGCCGACATTCCCGGCATCTATTTCGATTACCTGCGCACCGGCGAGGCGCGCGGCCTGCAGCCCGTGTTCTATCACAACGCGCTCGACATCGTGACTCTGGCCGCGTTGACCTCGGAACTGGCCCGCATCATCCGCGCGGAGTCCGCACTGGCGAATGACGGAGCGCCGGAAGCGCTCGAACCGGCCGAAGCGCAAGCGGCCGCGGCCTGCGGGCATAGCCTTGACCTGTTCAGCCTGAGCCGCATCTTCGAGCACGCCGGCAACAGCCGCGAATCGGCTGTGGCCTGCCGCCGCGCCCTCGCCATGGGACTTCCGCCTGGGTTGGAGTCGCGCGCCCTGTGGCAGCTCGCCATGCAGCATAAGCGCCGCAGCGAGTATCAGCAGGCGATCGAGATCTGGGAGGAGATGGTCCGTCGCGAGACCGATGGATTTCTGGAGGCGCTCGAGCAACTCGCCATTCACGCCGAGCACCGGCTCCGCGATGCGCAAGCCGCGCGCCGCTACACCGAGAAGGCACTCGCCTGGCTCAGCGCTCCGCCGGACGGCGAACGCCTCAAGGAGACGCAGCGATTCACCCACCGGCTGCGGCGGCTTCAGCGCAAAACCGCCAGCGCCGGCGCGCTGATCTCCCTCGCCTGAGCCGCGCCCGGTTCACTGCTCCGCTTCGCGCTCCGACTTGCCTTTCCACTTGAAGGTCTCGCGGCGCCTCTCGGTGTGTTCCTCCTGGGTTGCCGAGTCCACCTTGATGATCTCCAGGTCTCCCACCAGCCTGAGAAAGTCCGAGTCGGCCTCATTCGCTCCGCGTCCCCGCTGGACCGTACCGCTGAAGCGGTAGTAGCGTTCGTGGATCTTGCCGGTCTTGAACTCCACGTGATCGCCCTTGCGCGCGCCCAGCGTGATCTGGTAGGTGAGCACGGCATCCGACTCCTCTTGGCTCTGGGCGACGTCAATGTAGCCTTTAAGCTTGCCATCCTCTTCCAGGATGCCGAGCGTGTCCTCGGGCGCGAGGAAGTGGTACTCGCCGGAGATGTCGGGCACGGTTTGGGCCAAGACGACGGATGATCCCCCGCTCCAGCAGGCGATCATCAAGGCGAAAATACCGAGGGCCATGGGATGCGCGCGCGGCCACGCTGTCATAGGCTCAGCTTAGTACGCGCCTGGCAGAACGGCAAGCCGGCCTCGGGCGCGTGCTATGATGATCGTGCCGGAGGTGCGGAAATAATGGTCCCGCGGAGGCGTCTGTGCCTGATCGCAGGCTTCGCCTGGTGGGTTTCAGCGGCTTACGGAATCCCGCCTTTCGGGGCAAAGCCGTCGCCGGCGGCAGACTCCGGCTTCAGCCTGACGACCTCCTCGTTTCAAGCCAACGGGGACATCCCAGCCCGCTTCACCTGCGGCGGCGATAACCTGTCGCCCGCCCTCGCCTGGAACCATCCGCCCGCCGGAACCCGGAGCTTCGTGCTCATCGCCGATGATCCCGACGCGCCCGGCGGCGTCTTCACGCACTGGGTGATCTACGACCTGCCTGCCGGTCTGGGCCAGCTGCCGGCGGGCGTTGCGTCCAACAGCGACCCCGAAGGCGGACGGCAAGGCCGCAATGACTTTCAGCAGACCGGTTACGGCGGGCCCTGCCCGCCGCCCGGCAAGCCCCACCGCTACTTTTTTCGCCTTTACGCCCTCGACCAGAAGCTCAGTCTCCGTTCCGGGGCCTCGCGAAGCGAGGTGGAGAACGCCATGAAGGGCCACGTTCTCGCGCAGGCCTCGGTTATGGGGCGTTTCAAGCGCTAGATCGAGAGCCCGTTCTTACGCCTCGAGCCTTACTGCGCCGTCAGCTCGAGCCCGGCTGGCTCCAGCCTTTGGCGCCTCGATTGTCAGCCGCCAGCGCGAAGGGCCGCGACTGGACACCGTGAGCCCGCAGCAATTCCTGAAGCGCCTGGGCGACCGCCAGGGCATTGCCTCGCGACAGCGCCAGCAGCGCAGGACCGGCGCCACTCAGGCAGACGCCGAGCACGTCGGGATGCGTGAAACGGAGCGCCTCCTCGAGACCCGGCATCAAGCGCGCCCGATAAGGCTGATGCCAGCGGTCGTCGAACAACTCCTGGCGCAAGGCCGCGCGGCCGGAGAAGAACTCGGCCACCACCACCGCGGCTCGCTGCAGGTTGCGGACCGCGTCCGCGCGACCGTAGGTCTCGGGCAGGACAGCGCGCGCCTGCGCGGTCGGCAAGGCGTAGTCGGGCACGACCAGGGCGAACTGAAGCGAATCCGGAACCGGGCAGGAACAGGCGATCACGCGGTCGCCGACCTCGACCGCCAGAGTCAAGCCGCCTTCCCACGCCGCCGCCACGTTGTCGGGATGGCCTTCGTGTCGCGCTGCCAGGGAGATGACCTCGTGATCGAGCAGCGGATGATCGCTCAGCCAGCGCGAAACCGACAGGCCGGCGATGATGGCCGCGGCGCTCGACCCCAGGCCCACGCCCACCGGAATCTGGTTGTTGATCTCCAGGTCGAAGCCGCGCTCCACGCCCCACCGGCGCAGGTTCTCGCGGACGGTGCGGACCATCAGGTTAGTCTCGTCGCTCGCCACGCGCTCCGGGGTCTCGCCCCGATAGTTCACCGTGACTTCGCCGTCAGCGCGCGCCACCGCACAAACGTCCAGATAAAGAGCCAGCGCCAGGGCGCCGCAGTCGAAGAGGCATCCGAGATTGGCGCTGGTCGCTGGAACCCGAACCGATATGCTTTTTGCCATGAGTCGAGGGCGACCTGAGGTTGAGCGGAAGGCGTCAAGTGAACAATAAGAGAAGCCCGTCTTAAGCGGTCGCCGCGGCCGCCGCCAGACCCAGGCATTGCTCCTCAAAATCCTCCAGCTTCGGCCGGATGCTGACGCTCTCGCCCAGGCTCCCGTTCACCGCCCCGATGGTCTTCAGGCCGTTGCCGGTGATCACCAGCACCAACGATTCCTCAGGGTTGATCTGGCGGCTCTTGAGCAGCTTGCGCGCCACGGCCACCGTGACCCCGCCGGCCGTTTCGGTAAAGAGGCCTTCGGTCTCGGCCAGCAGGCGGATGCCTTCCACGATCTCGTCGTCGCTGGCGTCGGCGCCGGTCCCGCCCGAGTTCAGAATGGTCTTGACCGCGTAAGGGCCGTCGGCGGGGTTACCGATGGCCAGCGACTTGGCAATGGTGCGCGGCTTCTGCGGCTGGATCTCAGTAGTGCCGAGGCGGGCCGCGGTGGTGATCGGCGAGCAGCCCGACGCCTGGGCGCCGAAGAAGCGCGTCGCCCCGTTTGCGTGAGGCTCCACCCAGCCGAGCTGGGTGAGCTCGCCGAAGGCCTTGGCGATCTTGGTGATCAGCGCGCCGCCGGCCATCGGCACCACGATGTTCTGCGGCAGCCGCCAGCCAAGCTGCTCCGCGATCTCGTAGCCGACGGTCTTGGATCCTTCGGCGTAGTAAGACCGCAGGTTGACGTTCACCAGTCCCCAGTCGTGCTTCTGGGCGATCTCGGCGCAGAGGCGGTTGACCTGGTCGTAGTTTCCCTGAATTTTGACCAGCGTGGCGCCGTACACCTGGGTGGCGACGATCTTCTCGTTTTCGAGGTCGGCGGGAACGAAGATGAAGGCCTTGAAGCCGCCTGCCGCCGCCTGAGCGGCCACCGCGTTGGCCAGGTTGCCGGTGGACGAGCATCCCACGGTGTCGAAGCCGAATTCACGCGCCTTGCTGAGCGCCACCGCCACCACGCGATCCTTGAAAGAGAGGGTGGGATGGTTCACGGCGTCGTTCTTGAGGTAGACCTCGCGAGCCCCGAGCGCCCGGGCGAGCCGGGGCGCGGCCACCAGCGGAGTGAAGCCGGTCTCGCGGCCCACGCTGGGCTCGCCGCGCAGCGGGAGCAGCTCGCGATAACGCCACATGTTCGCCGGGCGCGCGGCCAGCTCGTCGCGCCGCAGGTCGGCCCACAGGCGCGCGTAGTCGTAGACCGCTTCGAGCGGCGCCCAACATTCTTCGCAGGCGGCGATCGGAGTGTCGGTATAAGTGCGGCTACATTCCCGGCACTTCAGATGCGTCAGATAGCTCACGTTGCCTCCTTAGGAGTGCGTCACCAGTCCGCGAACCTCATCGGAAGGCTGAAGAGCTCCGTCGCCTAGAGAACTGATCGGGAGATAAACTGAAATCGAGGGAGGCCTAAAACTAGGAAGCCTCCCGTCGAGATTGGGGAGGCTCAAACTAACGGTCCTCTCATCTCTCCCGATCGTCGGGTAGGAGTTGGCACCTGCCGTCCCGCCTGCAGCGGAACCGGTTGCCGTGGCGTCATCGGGCCTATCCCTCAGCCACTCTTGATGAGATTCAGGGTTACTGAATCAAGTATTCAGTTGTAAGCAGACAGAATAGCCAGAGGCAGCCGTTCTGTCAATAGACATTTTTGATTTCAGGATGACGTTTTCGTGGACGTCTCGCGTCGTGTCGCCCCCGCGAAAGCGGGGGTCCATGGGGTACCTCGCAAGACCTCCAGCCGAGACTGGATTCCTGCTTGCGCGGAAATGACCCATGGATGGGTCCGCGGAGAGCCCGCCGATCAGCCCGTCGAAGGGCGGAGCGTTTTCAGCGTCCGCGGTCCGGCATTCGCGTCCCTGCTGCGCATGCGCTCTTTCTGATTGATTTCCAAAGAGTTAGGCGCTCAGGTTCGTTTAGGTTCGATTAGGTTCGTCTTGCCCTGCCCCAATAAAGGCGCACTGATTCTAAATCACTTACCGGATCAGGCTTGGCTGCAAGTTGGGTTCGTTTAGGTTCGTTTTAGGTTCGTTTTTGCCTCGTTTTGTTGATTCTAAACAGCTTCTCGGGTTCGTTTTTGATTTTTTTGACCCGGGGGGAGGGGGTACGAGGGCCGGCAGAGTTCGCGGCCGACTCCCAGCCCGCCGAAGCATCTCGATTTGATCGCATTCACGCATCGGTCGTCCCGTCTAAAACCACAGCATCAGTAACGCATCAGTATATGTCAGCAGGACCCTGACATCAAGCCTTTTCACCGAATAATGGAAAACTGTCACCGGACCCATAACCTTGCCGTTTAGGGGTTGCGCCTTGAAAAAGAGCATTCGGGATTAGAGATCCCGAGCACTGAGTGGCGCCGACCTGACACGTCAGGCGCTGGAACCCCGTCCGGCCTGTTGGAATTCTTTGGAACTTTTGGCAGATTCTTATCGTATTCCGATAAGAGGATGCCATGGGTGAAAGACGTACTGATCTTCTGCGTGGAACTCTTGACCTCCTGGTGTTGAAAGCGATTTCCCTGGAACCTCTGCACGGAGTCGCTATCTCCCGGCGCATCACACAAATCACCCAGGGAGCCTTTCAGGTAAGTTTCGGTTCGCTCTTTCCTTCGCTGCACCGCATGGAGGAGAGGGGCTGGGTGGAAGCCGAGTGGCGATCGTCAGAAAACAACAGCCGGGCTAAATACTACAGGCTGACTTCATCAGGGCATGCGCAACTCAAGGTCGAAGAGCGGGATTGGAAGCAGGTGGTCAAGAGTATGACGGCGGCGGTTGAGTCCACCTGAGCGCAGACGGGAGGCGCCATGCCAAGCAGAATCCTGAGTTTCTTCCGGAATCTCGTGCACCAGAGCAAATCTGAGCGAGCCTTGGACGACGAACTCCGGTCCTCTGTCGAACTCCTGACGCAGGAAAAGATGAAAGAGGGGCTTTCGCCGCCGGAAGCCCGGCGGCAAGCGCTCATCGAACTCGGCGGCATTGAGCAACTCAAGGAGGAGGTCCGTGCCGTACGGGCCGGGCGCATTCTGGAGGACTTCGTCCGGGACGTCCGTTTCGCATTTCGCACCCTGGCCAAGTCGCCGGGCTTCACGATGGTCGCGGTTACGATCCTTGCGCTTGGCGTTGGGGTGAACACGGCGGTCTTCAGCTTGGTTGACGAGATATGGTTACGGCCTCGCCCTGTGCCTCACCCTGAGCGGCTGGCCCGAATCTTCACGAGCACCCCGGCCAGCGGCGGCATGATCGCCGAAGGGGAAAACTCCTATCTCGATTACGACTACATCCGCCGGGGCGTGGAGGCGTTTTCCGGAGTCGCCTTTTTGCAGAGGCGCGGTTCTTTGCTCGACACGCACGGGGATCGCCAGCTCCTCAACACCGCGGTCATCTCGGACGATTTCTTCGATGTGCTGGAGCCTAGGGCCGCCGCCGGCCACGTTTTGACTGCGGAGCAAGCGGGCGCATCGGGCGCGCTCGGCGTGATGCTCAGCTATCCGTTTTGGAACGATCAGTTCAACGCGGACCCGGCCCTGCCCGGCACGACGATCATCCTTGACGGCCAGCACGTCATCGTGGCGGGTGTCTTGCCGCGGGGGTTTCGTGGAACCGACCCGATCGACACACCCGAAGTCTGGATTCCCTGGAGCACTTGGAGCCAACTCACGGGAGAGCGAGCCACGCTGGCGGCAGAGTGGTCCAACCCATCTGACCTTTTCGGACGCATTCGACCGGGCTCAACCCTCCAGCAGGCCAACGCCCAACTGGCGGTGATCGCCACGCGCCTGGCGCGCGAGCATCCGGACACGAACGCCGGGCGCAAGATGATGTGCCTGCCCGAGAGCCAGGTGCAAGGCGAAGGGGTCCAAGGTTACTCGCTGATCCTCCTGGCGATATCCGGCTTGGTCCTGTTGATCGCCTGCGCCAACGTGGCCTCGCTGATGATCGCAAGGGGCGAGCGTCGCCGGCACGAGTTTGCGATGAGAAGTGCGCTCGGAGCAAGCCGTCGCCGGCTGTGGCGGCAACTCCTGACAGAGGACGCGCTGCTGGGCGCGGCGGCGACCGCGGCGGCCGTCGTACTCGGCGGCTGGGTGGATCGATTGCTTCCGGCGGTCCTTCCCAGTATGGCCTTCACAACGCCGATCGATGCGCACTTGACGCCGCGTGTCCTTTGCTTCTCGGCCGGCGCCGGCTTGTTTTCGGTGTTTGCCTTCGGCGCTATTCCGGCCGGGCGAGGGGCGCGGACCTCGCTCTCCGAGACGCTGAAGCGGCAAGGGCGCGGTGCGACCTCGCGCGCCGCCGTGCGGAGCGTGCTGGTGGCCGCTCAAGTCGCCGTATCCCTGGTGCTGGTTGTCGCTGCGGGTCTTCTGGTCCGCTCGCTGATGAACGTGGAAGCGGCCGATCCCGGATTCGATGCACACCAGAACATGCTGGTGGTGGACTTCGCGGCGGACTTCAAGGCTCCCGAAGCGTATCGCGCATCCGTGGAGGACGCGCGGCGCCGCATCCATACCATTGCGGGCGTCCTCGGCACCGCCGTCGCCATGCGAATACCGTTCGGCCTGAGCGGTTCCGGGAGAACGGAGAAGGTGTTCTATACCGGCGCGGCCGGGCGAGCCGCAACTGAAGGAATTCCGATCCGCTTCGACCCGGTGGGAGACAATTTCTTTCAAACGATGGGCACCGGCATCGTGCGCGGCCGGGCGATTGACGCTCAAGACCTTCAGACCGGTGCGAATGTGATGGTGATTAACCAAGCGATGGCCCAGCGTTTCTGGCCGCATCAGGATCCCCTCGGGCATTACCTCCGGCTGGAAAAGGCCGGCGGCGAGCAGTATGAGGTGGTTGGGGTTGTGCAGAACTGCGTGAACCAGGACTTTCTGGAACCTGCAGAGCCGTACTTCTATACTCCCATGCGCCTAGGCGATTACGGCGAGCTGGAAATGGCGGTGAAGACGGCAGTCGATCCTTCAAGTGTTGCTCCCGCCGTGCGACGCACGCTGCTCGACGTTGGACACAGCCTCACGATCGTTTATTTCAAGACTCTCCGCGAACACGTGCGTCTTGCCATGTCCGGCAACAGGACCAGCGCAGAATTGATCGCATCACTCGGAGTGCTGGGACTGCTGTTAGCCGCCGTGGGCCTTTATGGTCTCACTTCTTTCCTGGTCGGAAGCCGCACCCAGGAGATCGGAATCCGGATGGCTCTCGGAGCGACCCGCCCGGCCATCCTTCGCCAGGTGATGGCACGCACATTGGTGTTGACCTCGGTGGGCCTGGCCATTGGCCTGGGTCTGGCCTTTGGCGTCACCGGGTTGCTCCGCGCCCTGTTGTTTGGCCTATCACCGCATAACGTACTCGTTTTCGCCACCTCGGTGGGTGTACTCGCTTTCGTGGCCTGCGCATCTTCCTTCATCCCTGCACTCCGAGCAACCAGAATCAACTTAACGCAAGCACTGCGCTACGAGTAGGCGAAGGCTGGAGTGCCGATCCTGGCGGAAAGAAGTTCAAAAGGCGCTGCGGCCCCTCCATGGAATCCAAGCCTGAAGCCCCTCTTCAGAACAAGCCCGGTGCTGCGGCAGACTTCAAGCCAGCGGGATCGCGGCGCCGTACTCACGGCCAACTTATGGGTCCATCTGGTCAACTACTCCGAGCCGCCTCCATTGGATGGGTCCAACCGCGGCAAAGTCAGGGTATAGTCGTAGAAACCTCCGTCTACGGCGCTGCGACAAGGCTTTGCCCGAACCACCGCGAAAAGCCGCAGGCCTGAGAGCGAGCCCGCAAGAACCGCAGGACTGAAAGCGAGCCCTGCCCGAAAAGCCGCAGGGCTTGAGAAACGAGCCCTGCGCTACGCTTCTGTCACCCCCGCGCGGGCGGGGGTCCACGCGGATGCCGGGAAATGGATTCCCGCTTTCGCGGGAATGACGCAACTGGGGCCAGTCAGGCCAGCTTGCGCAGGATGCGCGGGGTGAGCCACCACTCCAGCTGGCCGGGGCCGGTGGGGGGAAACTCGTCGAAGGAGATGAGGCAACAGCCACCCTTCTTGAAGGCCAGGTTGGCGTCGCGGCCGCCGCCGATGAGCCGGGCGGCCAGCAGGCTGAGATCGGGTTCGTGGCCCACCACCGCTACCGTGCGGTGCTCCGGATGCTTGGCGAGGAAGGCGAGCAAGGCTTCGGGGGCGCCCCCGGGCTCCAGCGCCTCGCAACAATCGAGCGGAATCTGCGGGCCGAGACCGGCAGCCACGATGCGGGCAGTCTCCACCGCGCGCACGTAGGGGCTGGAGACGATCCACTGGGGCGCCAGGCCAATCCGGGCCAGCCCCTTGACGATCTCCGCCATCCGCTCCCGGCCTTCGGGCGTCAGGGGGCGCTTGGAATCGCCGCCCCGCGTGCCCAGGGCACGGTCGGCCGCGATCGCGTGGCGCACGATGCAGAGCTCGTACGCGCCTTCATTGCCTTGCGCTTCGGGTGCCATAGTCTATCCTCAGGATCCTGATGCCGGCAGCGAGGGCGGCCCGCTTCCTTCCTTCCAGAGCGCTTCGAACTCGCGGAGGTAAGCGATCGCCAGCTCCGGAGCGCGCAGCAGGATAAGGTTTTCGTAATTGCGCTCTTCCGATTCCATGGTCCAGTTGTAGCTGCCGGTGGCCACGGTTTGTCCGTCCAGCACGACGAATTTGTGGTGCATCTTGGAACCGTTCCCCGCTTTTCCCTGGAGCAGGCGGTAGGCGATGCCGCTCGTGGCCAGGGCCGCCTGCGCCGCCCGATTCTCTTCATAGTGGTCGTTATCGTTGAGGCAGAGGCGGATCGAGACGCCCCGCCGGGCGGCTTCGCCAAGCGCCGCGACCAGGCGGGGGTTGGCCAGGCGATAGAGCGCGGCTGCGATGGAGATCGTCGCCGCGCGGATCAGCTCCTCAATCACCTCGGCGCCCGAGGTGGAGCGCGAGAAGATCGTCTCCACCTGGGGCGTCGCCGGATCGAATTGGAGATTGGTTCCCACTTTGTGTCACCGCTTTCCCATCGATTCAGCCCGTTGGAGCGGGAGCTTTCCCCAGGCGCCTGAGGGCCCGCTGGACTTCCTTGGCCTGCTCGGCGTCCTTATCCGAAGGCAGCATGTCCAAATACTTCTGGTACGCATCCAGAGCCTCCTGGCGGCGGCCGAGCTTCTCGTAAGTCTTGCCGAGACCGAGGTAGGCAGGAGCGTACTCCGGATTGCTGTGAACGGCCTCCTGAAAACGGCTCAGGGCTGCCTTGTAGCTCTTCCTCTTCAGGTAGAAGTTGCCGATCTCAACCGACTTGGCAGGCGACGGCGAAACGTAGGCCGGCGCCTTAGGCGGCGCGCTCGGAGCCGGAGGGACCTGGCCCTGGGGCGGCTTGCCGGCCCAGGATCCCGGAACCGCCAAGCCCATCAACACCAATCCGGCGCAGGCCCAGGCGGAGGGCAAGGCTCGATGAGGAAGCTCCGGATGGGGCAGCCGGATCGGACTTCGCACACCTCAGTCTACCGCGAGGTCCGGCGGCGGCGCCAGGGATGCCGGGGCATTTCGGGGTGCGCGGCTGCTTCTAGTGTCCGCCGGTGGCGGCCGCGCGGGCTTGCAAGGCCTTGGCGAGCCATTCGTTGGCGGCCTTGGTGTCGGCGGCGCGGGCGCTGGGGTCCGCCTGGGTGTCAGCTCGCTGGCGATAAAGCAGGTTGAGGTAGGCCATGGCGTCGTTGTAGTTCGGCCGAAGCTCGATGGCTTTCTGCAGCGCTTGCATGCCCTCGTCGATCTGAGTGTGGTTCTCGTCGTACAGTTGGGCCCTCAACTTTTCGGGCAAGGGCGCGAATTCTCCATTGACATTGGGCGTGGCCAGCTTGGGATCGGTATTGCGAATCGTCGACTGGTTCTTGAGGCAATGGTCGTAGTCGATCACGCCGATCCAGTAGTAGGGTTCGGGATTGTTGGGCTCCGCCTGCGTGCGGCGCTGTTCGTACTCCTTGGCCTTGTCGAAGTCCTTCATGTTGTAGTAGAGGAGCCCGATATAAGCCATGGCCGTGGAATTATTGGGGTCCGCTTGCAGCACGTTCTCGAAGGCGTCGACGGCCTGCTTCCCCACTTTGACGTTGTCCTGTGACTCGCCCCCGGGCGCGAATTGCTGGAAGTAGGACATTGCCAGGTACAGCCGTGCGTTGAGCAAGTTCGGGTCATAGGCCACGGCCTGCTGGAAATGGTCGATTGCCTGCTGGAATTGGGCTCCGCGGAAGGCGTTGACACCCTTATTGAGCTGATCGCGCGCTTTCAGCCGGTTGCATCCCAACGCAGCCAAGGCTAAGAGCACGATCCCGGCCAGCCCCGCGAACCTGCAGCGTCTCATGAGTACTCCTCCGTGGTACCGCACCCGTCTGCGAATGCCGATCTCTGAGGCCTTGACGGTGAGGGCCTCGCTCCGCACACTCCAGGTCGGAAGATCAGTGTCCCGATTCCACACCTGGAGTCATCAGGCCGATATGATCAATTCCCGCGCCTTTGGCGATATCGATGATCTGGACCACGTCGCCAAAGGTCAACGTCGGGTCGCCCTTGACGAATATAATGTGATCGCTGCGATTCTTGAAAATATCCTCCAGCCGCTGGCCCAGGTCGCGAATGTCGACGGGCGTCTGGTTGATCCCGACTCGCCGGCTCTGATCCATGGTGACCACAATGGTGCGGTTCAACACGTCCTGATCCGGCTTGGCATTGGGATTCGGCTGAGGAGCCAAGGCGTCCAGCCCATGCGGGGTGCGGGGCGTAATCACCATAAAGATGATGATCAGCACCAGCAGCACATCGATGAGCGGGGTTACATTGATGTCGTGGACCGCGCCTTTCTTGTCGCCCACCGCCATTGCCATAGAAATACCCTCCTTCGGAACCAGCCCGCGGCCGGCTCAGGGAAAGCGGCCGATCCGGGCATACCAAGAACCCCGCCCCGCGCCCGGGGCAGGGTCCCGCGAAACGAACTAAGGCGTCGCGGCTTCGCCAGGACGCGTGAGCCGGCTGGTGATCAAAGCCAGCGTGTCAACTCCGGCAGCGCGCACGGCGTCCACCACCCTCTCCACGTCGCCGAATTTGGCGCGGGAATCGGCGCGGATATACACCGTCTTATCGAGCTTGCCCGATACCAGGTCCTTCAGTTTCGGAGTAAGCTCGTCGGCGCCGCTCAGTTGATTCTTCCGCAGGTAGATCTTGCCGTCCCGGGTGATGGCGACCTCCAAGGCGTCTTCCTTGTCGTCGTCGGGCATCGCCCGGGGGTTCCTGGTCTGGGCAAGATCCACGCTGATGTTCTTCTGCAACATCGGAGTGATCACCATAAAGATGATCAGAAGCACCAACATCACGTCCACCAGCGGGGTCACGTTGATGTCCGAGACCGTCGCCGGGGCTTTGGCATGACCAGGCATAACTCAACTCCTTGCCAGGAACGGCACGCTACTTCCGGCGCCCTGACCTCTTGATGAAGTAATCGATCAACTCCGAAGAGGAGTTGTCCATCTCCACGTCGAAGGCCTCGATCTTACCGGTGAAGTAGTTGTAGACCCAGACGGCCGGAATGGCCACGAAAAGGCCGATGGCCGTGGTCACCAGCGCCTCCGAGATTCCGCCGGCCACGGCCGCGATGCCGACCGTGCCCGAACTGGAGATGCTCTGAAAGGCGTGGATGATGCCGAGCACGGTTCCGAAAAGGCCCACGAAAGGAGCCGTGGAACCGATGGTTGCCAAGCTGGAGACGCCGCGCTTGAGCTCGGCGTGGACGATGGCCGAGGCCCGCTCCAGAGCCCGCTTGGAAGCTTCGATCTCTTCCCCGGGGATCTCGGCGGACATCTGGTGAGCCTGGAATTCCTGCAACCCGGCGGTCACCACCTTGGCCAGGTGGCTCCGCTTGTTGTCCTCGGCAATCCGGACCGCTTCATCGATCTTGCCGTCTTTAAGCGCGCCTGCCACGGCCGGCGCGAAGAAGCGCGACTGCTTGCGAGCCGCCGAGTAAGCAATCCAGCGGTCGATCATGACGCCGATGGACCAGGCCGACATAATGACCAGCGCGATGACCACCAGACGGGCCGGCCAGCCCATCGAATGCCACATGCTGACAGGGTCGAACCCTACCGTGCCCTGGCCCTCCTGTAGAAACAGCCACAAACTCAGGGTAATGAGTTTTGCCATGGTACTTCATGCCTCCTTAAAGGTTTTCGAAACTCTCTCCTATTCGCCCTGCAGCGTAAAGTTGACGTCGATTTCAGTCTCCACCTGCACCGGTTCGCCGTTGAGCAGGGTCGGCTGATAGCGCCAGCGCGCGACGGCGTCCATGGCCGCCTTGACCAGCAACGGCGGCCCGCTGATGAGCTTCAAGTCCTGGATGTTTCCATTCTCGCTGATGACGGCCGAGAGGCGGACCACGCCTTGCACGCGGGCCATCTTGGCGATCTGCGGATATTCGGGCTGCGGGCCGAACACCACCTTGGCCGACTCCACCTGGCCGCCCACCCGGATCCGCTTCGGGGTGGCCGGCTTCGGCGGAGGCGGAGGCGGCGCGTTGCCCACGATCCCGCCGATCACCCCGCCCATGACGCCGCCGGGCACACCGCCGGGCACGCCACCGGCCACGCCAATATTGGTCTGGGGCGGCTCCGGTTCGTCCTTCACCTCTTTAATGGTCTTGGGAACGACGGTGGGCGCCTTCATCAGATCTTCCGGGGAAACCCGGTGCACGACCACCTTGGGCGCGGGAGGCGCCGGGGGCGGCGGCGGTGGAGGCGGCGGCGGCGGAGCCAGGAGCGTGGTCATCAGCTGCGCATTCGGCAGCTCCTGAGTATAGATCAGCGGGATCAGCACGATCACGCCGATGATCAGTCCCTCAAAGATGTAAGCCAAGGGGAGGGTCGCGCGCTTCCACTCTCCGGTCTTCTTGGCCGAATAAATCAGGTAGACGATGAACGCGGGCAGGTTCAGAACCGCCACCACGATCATCCAGGCGGTCCGGTTCAGCCCCTGGTGCCGCGTGTCGGACCACACGTAGCACAGCATCAAGGCATAGACGCCGAACAAAACTCCCACAATGCTGGCCTGGGTGACGAGCTGCCCGCCCTCCGTACCGATGGGAAGGATGAGTCCCAGGCCGTAATACGCCGCGACAAAGAATAGGAGGCCGACGCCGATCGAAATTCCCCAGTGCCTGGCCTGAACAACGGCCTCGTGACTCGTCGATGACTCCAGCAACGTTTCGTCAAACATCGCCATGGCTGCCACCTCCCAAGGAGTCGTCTGAGCCGCAGTCGCTTAGCGCCTTGCGCTCGCCGCCTCCCTCTCAATCACACGAGCGGTCCTCGCTTTTTCGGTCAGCCCGCCCTTGACCGCGGCAGCTCGCTGCTGCCAGAACAACACCACCGGGCTGGCGATGGCGAAGGACGAGTAAGTTCCAATGATCACGCCCACTACCAGCACCAGCGCGAACCCATGGATCACTTCTCCACCAAAAAGGTACAGGGAGAGAACGGCTAAAAAGGTGAGACCCGAAGTCAGGATGGTCCGGCTCAGCGTCTGGTTGACGCTGCGGTTCACCAGGTCTTTGAAATCCATGCGCCGGTTCAACTTCACGTTCTCCCGAATGCGATCGAACACCACGATGGTGTCGTTCATGGAGTAACCAACCAGCGTCAGTAGCGCCGCAATGACCGTGAGTGTAATCTCCTTGCCGAGCAGCGAGAAGATCCCGAGCGTGATGATCACATCGTGAAAAGTCGCAATCACCGCAGCGACGCCGTAGATTAGCTCAAAGCGAAACCAAATGTAAATAAGCATTGCGCCAAGGCCGGCTAGAGTAACGTAAAGGGCTTGGCGGCGCAAGTCCGCGCCCACCTTGGGCCCCACAATCTCCGTGTTGAAGACCGCGTAGCCGGACAGATAGAAGTCACGGCCCAGGGCATCGATCACTCCGGAGGTCACCCCCGGGACTGCCTTCAGATCGTTGAAGGATCCGATCAAGCCGCTGCGGGGCGGGCTGGTGCGATAGCTCACCATAGCCTGGGCAAGATCCTGATACGCCTTGGTGGCCGCCTCCGAGCCCTTCGAGGCGAGCAGCAGCGGATCGGCCGTGATCAGGCTGTTGGCGATGCTCTGGGGGCTGGCGTTATTGAAGTCCGTCTTACCCTCCGGGCCCTGACCATAGAGCTTGGTGAGCGCCGCAATGATGTCCTGCTTGCCGGCGTCCAGGGCGTTCATCGAAGCCGTGGTCCGCAAATCGAGGCCGATCATGAACTCGTGTTTGTCCGGAGTATCGTACTGCACCACGGTGGCGCCCCGCAGATTCTCGCTGTCCAAATCGCGCCGGACGGCGTCCACGTTAGGCTGCGAGGCGAATTTCACGTAGACCAGCGTGCCCCCCCGGAAGTCGATTCCGTAAGTGAGGCCCCGGTGGGCAATGATGGAAATGATACCGGCTAGGGCAAGGGCCAAGGAGCAGCCGATGAAGATCCACTTCTTGCCCATCCAGTCGAATTTCGGTTCGTGAAAAAACTCCATTAAGACTGGCCATCCCTTACTTGAATTTTGACACCCCACGCCCGGGGTTTGTTCCGCATTCCCGCAGGCGGCGCCCTAGATGCTCAGCGCCTGGCCGGCGGTCCGTTTCGCCAGGCCGTAGTCGAAGATCGCCCGCGAAACGTAGACGGAGGTAAACAGATTGGCCATCAGGCCGATGGTTAAAGTCACGGCGAAGCCTCGGATGGGCCCCGTACCGAACGTGAACAGGATCGCGGCCGAGACCACGGTGGTGACGTGAGTGTCGATGATCGTCTTGAAAGCGTGCTCGAATCCTCCGGCCACCGCCGCGCCCACCGCTTTGCCGGCGCGCAGTTCCTCGCGAATGCGTTCGAAGATCAGGACGTTAGAGTCTACGCCCATGCCCACCGTCAGGATCACGCCGGCGATGCCGGGCAGCGTCAGGGTGGCGCCGAAATAGCCCAGGGCCGAGATCAGGATGATGAGGTTAAGGATCAGGGCCAGATTAGCGTTCACCCCCGCGCCCCGGTAGTAGATCAGCATGAAGCCCATGATGGCCACAAATCCGATCACGCACGCGTAGACTCCGTGGCGTATCGAATCGGCTCCGAGCGAGGCGCCCACGGTCTCTTCCTGTTGGGTGCTGATGGAGGCGGGCAACGACCCCGAGTTCAGAACCAGGGCCAGGTCGGCGGCTTGTTGCGTCGTGAACGACCCCTTGATCTCGCCCCGGTCGCGAATCTGGTTTTCGATCACCGGGGCCGAGACCACCCGGCTATCCAGCACAATTGCGAGCCGCTTGCCCACATTCGAGCCGGTGACCTGTCCAAAACGCGCGGCTCCGTCGCGGGTCAAGGTGAAGAGAATGTTAGGCCGCCCGTTCTCGTCCTGCGAGGGCTGGGCGCCGTTGGGGCTTAGATCGCGGCCCGTCACCGCCGCAATTTGGTTGACGATGTACCAGACCTCGCCCGAATCGGGTGAGGTCGAATCCGGCTGCCCCGGGATCAGCTGGCTGTCCGGCGGCAGCACTCCGCCGTGGGCCGCCAGGGCCGCCTCGCGGGACGGAAACGGACCGTCCTGGACAATCTTGAGCTCGAGCAGGGCCGAAACCTGAATGATGTCCCTGACGCGGGTGGGATCAGTCACGTCGGGCAGCTCCACCACCAGCTCGTAATCCCCCTGCTGGCCGTAGTTGGCGATGGTCGGCTCGACGACTCCGAGCGCATTCACCCGGCGATAGATCGTGTCGCGAGCCTGGTCCAGAGCGCTGTTCTTAATCTGCAATTCAGCAGTCGTCTTCAAGGAGAGTTGGCGCGACGACGGGTCGCCCGGCGTGGCTTCGAGCTGCCAGTCAGAGAACTGATCATTCACCATGGCCTGAATGTCGGCCAGGCGGTTTTGCGGAAAGCCCTTGATCAGAATATGATCGGTGTTCAGCTTGCGGATCTCGGCATACGGGATATTCTTGCTCTGGAACCCCTCTCGCAAACGCTGGAGCGCCTGATCCGAGACGAGACCGACGGCGTCGTCCACGTGCACCTGCAGCACCAGGTGCGTCCCCCCTTTCAGGTCCAGGCCGAAGTGGATGCGCTCCCCCATGTTCTCCTTCAACTGCTGGAAGTTCCGGGGCAGCCCGACAATGCCGACCACACAAACCGCGATCACCGCCACGATGACGATCGCACGAGTCCGAACCTTCTCCATCATCCGCGAATTGCCTTTCCGGTCATTTCAGGATTTCTTTTTGCCCTCTTCGGATTCCTCGGGCTGGAGGCTGGCGATGGCCGACCGCGCCACGTCAATCTTCACTTGGTTAGCCACCTGGAGCTGCACGATCGTATCCCTGAAGCCCGTGATGGTACCGTAGATACCGCCACTGGTGACCACTCGGTCCCCGCTCTTGAGGTTAGCCAGCATCTCCTGGGTTTTCTTCCGCTGGCGTTGCTGGGGCACAATCAGCAGGAAATAGAAGACCACGAAGATCAGAACAAAGGGCAGGAACTGCACCAGCTGTGAGGAGCCCGGCGAAGCCGCTAAGAGCATCAAATTGGGTCGCATGGATCCGATCCGCCAGGCGTCGTCAGAGAATCAAACGAAAGAATCCCGCCCGAGAACAGGCGGGATCTCAAGATCGTGCCCTTGACTTTCCCGATTCCCTTCAGGACGCCGGAACTTCCCCCGCTTCCGGCCCGAGCTTAAAGCCGGACCTGTAACTATTATACGCTCCGGACCGGATAGCGTCGCGAATTTCCCGCATGATGTCAAGGTAAAAGTGGAGGTTATGATGCGTGGCCAGCATGGGTCCGAGCATCTCCCCGGCCACGAACAAATGCCGCAAGTAGCCTCGGCTGTAGCGTCTGCAGACGCTGCAGGCGCAGGCGGGATCGAGCGGCAACGGATCGCGGGCGTAGCGTGCGTTCCTGATCACGATGCGCCCCGTGGAGGTGAAAATCGATCCGTTGCGGGCGTGCCGGGTGGGCATCACGCAGTCGAACATGTCGATCCCGCGCGCCACGCATTCCACCAGATCCTCGGGGGCGCCGACGCCCATGAGGTAACACGGCCGGTCCGGCGGCAGAAGCCGGGCGGTCTGGTCGGTAATATCGTAGGTCGCCGACTTGGGCTCGCCCACCGAAAGGCCCCCCAAGGCATAGCCGTCAAAACCGATCTCCACCAGTCCTTCCGCGCTCTCCCGCCGCAAATTGTGATCGATCCCGCCTTGGACGATGCCGAACAGGGCCGGCCTCGCCTCCTGATCCCCGACGGTTGCGTAAGCCGCCCGGCATCGTCGCGCCCAGCGGCTGGTCAGCCGCATCGCCCTGGCCGTGACCTCGTGGCTCGATGGGTATTCCACGCAGTGGTCGAGCGTCATCATGACATCGGACCCCAGCGCCACCTGAATCTCGACGGCGCGCTCGGGCGACAGCAGATGACGGGAGCCGTCGAGGTGCGACCGGAAGTCGTACCCTTCTTCGTTCACCTTTCCCAGCCGCTCCAGGCTCATGATCTGGTACCCGCCGCTGTCGGTCAGAATTGCACCGGACCAGCCCATAAATCGATGGAGTCCGCTAAATTCGCGCACGACTTCGTGTCCGGGGCGCAGATAAAGGTGATAGGTGTTGCCCAGCAGGATCTGAACGCCGAGCTGTTCCAGGTCCTCCTGGGCGATAGCCTTCACGGTCCCCGCCGTGCCCACCGGCATGAAGACCGGCGTCTTGACGATTCCGTGCGGAGTGTGCAGCAGCCCCGTGCGCGCGCGGGTGTCAGGATCAGAATGGGTGACTTCGAATTTCAACCGGTTAGTTAGGGGCCGAAACCAGAAAGCGAGACTCGAAGAAGTTACAGTTCCTTCTTCTGGTTTCTGACTTCCACTTTCTGATTTTGTCCTTCCTACATCGCCGCCAGGCCCATCTTGGCCAGCACGTACACCGCCCAGACGCCGAAGAAGGCGAAGAACACGGAGAGAGGTTTCGCCTTGCCTCCGGTGACGGCCGAGAACCCGATGCCCAGCAGCGCCAGCAACCAGAAGTTGAAAAGGTCCAGAGAGGTGGCCAGGGAAAAGAGCACCTTCGAGGTATGAGCCTGATCCATAAAGAAGGCTACTGAGGTCGGCACCGGGGCGGCGGGATTGAAATGATCTGGATCCCCGAATAGCATGACGGCGATGCCCACCAGACCTCCCAGCGCTCCGACGAGATTGGCGTAAGCGGCGATCGAGAAGGCGGTTGAGAACTTCGATCGGCCCCCGAAGATCACGTTGACGATAGCGAGGCCTATGGCTGCGATGATCAGCAGAATTACCGGAACCGCCAGGAACCCGATGACGTGGGTGAAGATCGCGCCCACCTTGGCGCCCTGGCTGACCGCTGCATCGAGTTGCTCCGGCGTCATGTTCGCGGCCCGGCCGCTCTGTTCCAGCTGGATTCGGATGATCCGCTCGATGCCGATCTTGGCCAGCATGACCTCGGAAAAGGCCACCGCCGTGAGGATGCCCACCACCAGCGGAGCCAGGATGTCGGGCTTGCGGGCAATGTCGGCGAAGGCTTCCCCGGGAGAAAAGAAAACTCCCACCAGGCGGGACACAAACGACTGCGGAGCTTGGTCTTCAGGCCTTACAGCAGAGCCGACGGTACCCATATATTGCTCCCTCACTGAGCCCTCGAAGAAGGCAAGTTGGTTCGAGCGCTTGACTCTACCATACGAACAAGCCGCGGCAAAATGACGTCCAGCCAGATCGAGTGCGGCGCGCGCACCTCGGGGATTGCCCGAAGACGACCCGGGCGATAAGCGGGCGTGCGAAGGGGCGGCGAAATGGATTGGAAGCGCGCCTAAACTCGGGCGGCGCCCAGCGAAAGGGCGGCGACCCTCAGCTTTGGGACCGGGTGGATGCGCGAGCCGGGTTGGACCTTCCAGAAGTGGGCGAGACTGTCCTGCCAGCTGTCCAGGATCTCCCGGGCGCGATTGCTGCCCGTCTCTTCCAAGTGAAAGAAGATGAGCTGGCGCAAAAAGCAGGAATCCTCGTCCTCAACCACGCGCGCCGCCGCCACCAGCTCTGGATTGTAGCGGTGCTCCAGGCGATTCCCAGGATCATAGACGTAGGCGACGCCATTGGTCATGCCGGCGCCAAAATTGCGCCCCGTTTCGCCCAGGACGACGGCCACCCCACCGGTCATGTATTCACAGCCGTGGTCGCCGACGCCTTCTACCACCGCGATGGCTCCGCTGTTGCGCACGCAGAAGCGCTCTCCGGCGCGTCCGGCGGCGAAAAGCCTGCCTCCCGTGGCCCCGTAGAGAGCCGCATTGCCCAAGATCGTGTTCAGGTGTCCCTCAAAACGTGCCCCGCGCGGCGGCCGGATCACGATCTCGCCCCCGCCCATGCCTTTGCCGACATAATCGTTGGCTTCGCCTTCCAGGATCATCCGCATGCCGTGGATCAGGAAGGCGCCGAAGCTCTGGCCGGCGCTCCCGGTGAAGCGGAACTCGCAGCACGACCCGTTCAGACCCTCGTTGCCGCACGCCAGAGCGATCTCCCCCGAGGTGCGAGCGCCGATGGTCCGGTTGATGTTCCGGATGGAGTAGTCCTTCTTCACCCACACGCCGCCCGTCAGCGCGGGCTGAGCGTCTTCGACCAGCCTCAGGGCCAGCGGATCGGCATGACCGGACCGCAGAGCGCTTGGTGCGCGGGGCGCCGGTTCGGCTGCGGCCCGGGCCGGGCCAGCGCCCAAGGTAGCCAGCAGAGGCCGGACGTCCAACTTTCCTTCGCGCCGGCCCACGGCGTGGTCCACGGGTTCGAGCAGATCGGTGCGCCCGACGACCTCGGCCAGCGATCTTACGCCGAGGCTGGCCAGGATCTCCCGGACATGCTGGGCCACGTGCTCGAAGTAATGCACCAGCCGCTCGGGCTCGTTCGGGAAGCGCAACCGCAAGTCCTCGCGCTGGGTCGCGATGCCGACCGGGCAGGTGTTCAGATGACACTGGCGGGCCATCACGCAGGCCAGAGCCACCAGGGCGGCCGAGCCGAAACCGTATTCGTTGGCGCCGAGGATGGCGGCGATCACTACGTCGCGGCCCGTCTTGAGTCCGCCGTCCGCGCGCAGCCTGACGTGGTGGCGCAGTCCGTTGGCCATCAGCGCCTGATGCGCCTCCGCCAGACCCATTTCCCAAGGTGATCCCGTGTTCTTGATCGACACCAGCGGCGAAGCCCCGGTGCCGCCGTCGTGACCGCTGATCAGCACCACATCGGCGTTTGCCTTGGCGACCCCGCAGGCCACGGTGCCCACCCCGGCCTGGGAGACCAGCTTTACGCCGATGCGGGCGCGCGGATTGATCTCGCGCAGGTCGTAGATGAGCTGGGCCAGATCCTCGATGGAATAAATATCGTGGTGGGGAGGCGGCGAAATCAGGGCGATGCCCGTCACGGCGCGGCGCACGCGCGCGATCAGCGGGGTCACTTTGTGGGCGGGCAGCTGGCCGCCTTCGCCCGGCTTCGACCCCTGCGCCATCTTGATCTCGAGTTCCTCGGCGCGGACCAGGTACTCCGGCGTGACGCCGAACCGGCCGGAAGCCACCTGCTTGATTTTGTGGGCCGCAGACTCGCCGCCGAAAAGCTCCACGTAAACGTCCGGATCTTCTCCGCCTTCGCCGGTGTTGGACTTGCCCCCGATCCGGTTCATGGCAATCGCCAACGTGCGCTGGGTCTCCGGGCTCAAGGAGCCGAGCGACATCGCCTGGGTGGTGAACTGCCGCATGATCTGGGCGGCGGGTTCGACCTCCTCGATCGGAACCGGCGTGCCGGCCCGGAAGCGCACCAGGTCGCGGACGGCCAGGGGCTCGCGGCCCTCGATCTCCGTCGTCATGGTGCGGTAAGCCTTGGAATCGTTCTCCTTGGCCGCCTTCTGGAGGTGACGGATCACCTCCGCGCTGTAGGCGTGGCGCTCCAGGCCCTTGCGAAACCGGTAGAAGCCCGAAAACTCAAGCTTGGCCGCCGGCGTCCCGAACGCGCTGCGGTGGCGGTCCAGGGCGTCGCGGGCCACGTCGTTGTAAGTTCGCCCCCCGACCAGCGACCGGGTGTCGGGGAAGAAGCGTTGCACCATCGCCGGATCAAGCCCGATGATCTCGAAGAACTTCCCGCCCAGGTAGCTGGCCAGGGTCGAGATCCCCATCTTGGACATGATCTTTTTCAGGCCCGCTTCCACCGTGTAGCGATAGTTGCCGAGCGCCTGGGCCACCGAGATCTCGCCCAGTTCGCCGCGCCGCGCCTCGCCGGCCACGGTTTCGAGCGCCAAATAGGGATTCACAGCCGCCGCGCCGTAGCCAATCAGGCAGGCAAACTGATGCGGCTCCCAAGCCTCGGCGGTCTCGAGCACCAGGTCGGCCTTGTTGCCCACCTTCTCGGCGATCAGGCGCTCCACCACGGCACCCACCACCAGCAGCATGGGAATCGGCGCGTGCTCACGGTCGATCCCGCGATCGCTGAGCACCAGGATGGAACTCCCCGCCGCCACCGCCGCGGAGCACTGGTTCAGCACACGATCCATCGCGCGGGAGAGGCTCTCCACGCCGGCCTCGTCTGGCATCTCCGGGTTGAATTCGAAGAGCGTGGAAATGGTCACGGGCTTGAAGTAGCCAGCCCCCAGTTTCTTCAAGTAGGAGAGCTCGTCATGAAAGAGAAACGGCGACTCCAGGCGGATCATCCGCGCGTGGTCGGGCGTCTCCACCAGCACCGAATGGCGGGGCCCGAGGTAGAGGCTCAGCGACATCACCAGCGACTCGCGCAGCGGGTCGATGGGCGGATTGGTGACCTGGGCGAACATCTGCCGGAAGTAATGGTAGAGCGGGCGAGGCTGGTGCGAGAGCGCGGCCAGCGGCGTGTCGTCACCCATCGACCCCACCGCCTCTTTTCTTTCGGACGCCATCGGCCGGATGAGGAGGTCGACGTCCTCTTCGGTGTATCCGCAAGAGCGCTGGCGGGCGACAAAGAGCCCTCGACCGGCTTCCGGCTCCGACGCCGGGCTCTCAGGATCGCGCCACCCCTCGGCGGCCAGGGCCGTGTCGGTGGTCGCCAGCCGGGGCGCGAACAGCATGTTTTGCAGGATCCACTTGCGATAGTGGCGTCCGCGCGAGACCTGCCGCTTCACCTGCTCGTTCTTCAGGATCTTCTGGTGCTTCAGGTCTACCACCAGAGTCTGGCCAGGGCCGAGGCGCCCTTTCTCTTTCACACGCTCGGGTTCGATGGGCAGGATACCCGCCTCCGAGCCCAGGACCACCAGCCCGTCGTGGGTGATGGTATAGCGCGCCGGCCGCAGACCGTTACGGTCGAGTGCCGCGCCCACCACCGGGCCGTCCAGGAAAGCCATGGCGGCCGGACCGTCCCAGGCTTCCATGAGGCAAGAGTGGTAGTGGTAGAAAGCCTTGACGTCGGCCGGGATCTCTACAGAACTCTCCCAGGCTTCGGGGATCATCATCAGCAAGGCATGCTGCACGCTGCGCCCGGAGCGGGTGAGCAGTTCGAGCACGTTGTCGAAGCTGCCGGAGTCGCTGCCTCCCGGCTGCACTACCGGCTTCAGCAATTCCACGTCCTGGCCCCAGATGCGATGCGCCAGCACCGATTCGCGGGCGCGCATCCAGTTCCGGTTGCCCAGCAAGGTGTTGATCTCACCGTTGTGAGCGACGAGGCGGAAGGGCTGGGCCAGCAGCCAACTGGGGCGCGTATTGGTGCTGTAACGCTGATGAAAGAGGGCCGCCGAGCTGACGAAATCGGGGTCCCGCAGATCGTGATAGAACTGGCTGAGCTGTTGCGGCGAAAGCAGGCCCTTGTAAACGATGTTGCGGCAGGAGAGCGAGGCGATGTAAGTCTCCGCCGCCGACCGGCCAGTCTCAGCGCCCTGGGTGGCGCTCTCGGCCAGGCGCAGCTCAATCTCTCGCCGCACCAGGTAAAGCTCCTGCTCGTACTCACGGTCGCGGCCCGGCGCGCCCAAGATCAGCAGGTGACGGATATCGGGCATGGTTTCGCGCGCCTGTGGACCGAGGACCTGCTCGCTGACCGGTACCCGGCGCCAACCGATCACCCGCAGGTGGCGCCGTTCCACCACACGCTCGGCGATGCGCATGGCCTCGGCGCGTGCTTCCGGGTCCTGGGGCAGGAAAAAGACGCCTACGGCAATCCTGGAGTTGGAGACGTCGTAAGAGTTGAGCCGTCCTGCTTCCCGGCAGAACAAGGCGGGAGGGAGCTGAAGCATGATCCCAGCGCCGTCCCCGCTGGCCGCGTCGGCGTCCACGCCGCCGCGATGGGTCAGATTTCCCAGGCACTCCAGGGCCTGCTCCACCACCCGGTGCGACGGCGGCTGGCCGAGCTGAGCCACGAAGCCCACGCCGCAGGCATCGTGCTCCTCCCGCCGGTAGAGACCGAGTTCGGAGGCTGGCTTCATTTATCCTTTGCTGATCCTGCCCGTTACGGTGCAAGCCCGTCGCCGCCTGCAGGCCTGAAGGCCCCCAAGAATCCATCGCCGGGCAGAGACACCCTGCTCATTGTGCCGGAGACGGTTTCCTGAACCGAAGTGAATGTTTTTTATCTGACCGATAAGCGAATCTTTCGTCCGCCGGAGCCTTCATCGCTAATAGCCGTAGGCGACGGTAATCGCCGCGTGGTACGTTGCTGGTTGCAGCGATTTGTCGGCCATGGAAGAGACCCTGAGACGCGAGGTCCGGTTTCTCACCACCCGCCTGGGCGCCATCGTCCAGGAGCAATGCGGGTCCAGGGTCTTTGCTGCCATCGAAGAGCTGCGGCGGCTCTCCAAGCAGATCCGCCAGCATCCGGACCCGCAGCTGCTTGAGACCAGCAGCCGCGCCGTTTCGCGCCTTCGCCTCGACGAGGCCACCGCCGTGGCCCACGCGTTTAGCCTCTTCTTCCACCTCGTTAACCTCTGCGAGGAGCGGCAGCGGGTCCGGCGCCTCCGCGCCTATGAAAGACACGAGAGCGGAGCGCCAATGTCGTTCCGCCGGACTTTTGCCGAGCTGCGCCGCGCCCGGGTCCCTTCCTCGGCCTTGTCCCGCCTGCTGGAGTCGATGCGCGTGGAGCCCGTGCTCACGGCGCACCCCACGGAGGCCAAGCGCCGCAGCGTCATGAATCACCTCTGGTCGATCGCCGCCGCCCTCGACGAACTGGCCAGCGATCCGAGCGCGCCGCCGGAGAGCCGGATCGATCCTTGGGTCGAAGCCCTCTGGCTCACCGAGGAGGTCCGCGAGCGCGCGGTGACGCCGCAGGTAGAGATCGAGAGCGCCCGGGTCTACCTGGAGAAGACCATCTACGACCTGGCCGGCAGCCTGTGGGAGAGATTCCGCGCCGAACTACGGCACTCAAAGATCAAGGTGGCGGAGCCGCCGCCGCTCATTCGCTTCGGGTCCTGGGTGGGCGGCGACCGCGACGGCAATCCCAATGTGACCCCCGAGTTCAGCCTGCAGGCGGCCGAGATGCTGCGGCACAGCATCCTGCGCTATTACCACCATTCCTGCGACCATCTCCTCTCCGTGCTTTCCTTTCCCTGCGCGCGGCCGCAGCCGGCTCGCGCCCTGCAGGAGTCGCTGGAACGCGACTTCGAGAATCTGCCCGATTTGCGGGCCTTGGAAGGCATGGACCAGCCCCACGAGCTCTTCCGGCGCAAGGTCCGGGTGATGCAGGCGCGGCTGGAGCGCGCCCTGGAGCGCTCGCCGGGAGCCTATCGGACTCCGGCCGAGTTTGTGGACGATCTGCGCCTGATCGACGAGGCCGTCCGGCAGATTCCCGGCCCCAGGGTCGCCGAGCTGGCCCCGCGCCGCTTGCGGGTGGCAGCGGAGATGTTCGGTTTCCACGCCGCCAGCCTCGACTTTCGCCAGCACAGCTCGGTGACGCGTCAGACCGCGGACGGGCTGCTGGCCGCTTACGGATTGCCCCTCGAACCGGCTGACGCCCGGATCCGGTCTGTTCAACAGGTCCTGAATTCGCCGTCGCCGGGCGACCTGGCGCCGGACGTCAAGAGTCCGCCGGAATTCGCCGCGCTCAAGCAGATTCAAGACCTGCACGGCGAGCAGGCGGCGCACCGCTACATCATCAGCATGGCGACCAGCGCCGCCGACGTCTGGGATGTGCTGCTGCTGGCGCACGCCGCCGGCCTGGTGACCCGCGACGGCAAGGGTCTGCGATCCTCCATCGACGTGGTGCCACTCTTCGAGACGCACGACGACCTGCAAAATGGCGCCCAGGTGCTCGATGAGCTGCTTGCCGACCCGCTCTACCGCGGTCTCGTCGAATCGCGCGATCGCTTTCAGGAGGTGATGCTCGGCTACTCGGATTCGGTCAAGGACAGCGGATACCTGGCGGCCAACTGGGCGCTCTTCCGCGCCCAGGAGGATCTGGCCCGGGTGGCGCGCAAGCGCGGCATTCGCCTCAGCCTCTTTCACGGCAAGGGCGGAAGCATTGATCGGGGCGGCGGGATCTCCTACCGCACGGTGCAGGCGCAGCCGAACTCGGCGCCCGGCGGCCGCCTGCGCATCACCGAGCAAGGCGAGGTGATCTCGCTGAAATACTCCAACCCGGTGATTGCGGAGCGGAACCTGGAGCAGCTGGTGGCCTCGGTGCTGAGCGCCAACTTGCTCCATCCGGCCCGCATCCGGCGCTCCCGCACGGATCGCTGGCAGGAACACGCCGAGGAGCTGGCCGCCGAAAGCCGCGCCTTCTATCGTGAGCTCGTCTATGAGGCGCCGGAGTTCCCCCACTATTTTTATCAGGCCACACCCATCGACCTGATCGAGCACCTGCCGCTCGGCTCCCGTCCGGCCCGGCGCCTGACCGGCCGCGATCTGCGCGACCTGCGCGCCATCCCCTGGGTCTTCGCCTGGACGCAGTCGCGCCACTTTCTGCCCTCGTGGTACGGCGTCGGTTACGCGCTGGAGCGTTTCGCCGACGCCAAGGGCGCCAAGGGTCTCAGCCTGCTACGCGAGATGTACCGGCACTGGCCCTTTTTCTCGACCCTGATGGACAACGCCGAGGCGTCGCTGGCCAAGACCGACCTTGACATCGCCGGCCGCTACGCTAAGCTGGTCCACCCCGTGACGCTGCGCGAGACGATCTTCGGCAAGATCGAGCGCGAATTTCAGCGCAGCCGCCGCATGGTGCTGCTGATCGCCGAGCGCTCGCAGTTGTTGGCGCAGCAGCCGGTGCTGGCGGAGTCGATCCGCTTGCGCAATCCTTACGTGGACCCTCTCAATCTGCTGCAGATCCGCTTCCTCGAAGCCTGGCGCAAAGCCCGCGCGCCGCGTCCCGAACTGCTGCGGGCCTTGCAGATCACGGTGGGCGGAATCGCGTTTGGCATGAAGAGCACCGGTTGAGGCACGGTTTGAGGCCCCCGGTTGAGGATCGATGAGGCTGTCATGCCTTTGAACACTGCACCCGCGCGCGTCGCCTTCCAGGGCGAGCCTGGCGCCTTCAGCGAGGAGGCGGCCATCCGGCTCTTGGGCGACAAGGTTGTGACCGTCCCCCGGCCCACCTTCGACGCCGTCTTTGGCGCCTTGGCGGCGGGCGACGCCGACGCCTTGCTGGTGCCGATCGAGAACAGCCTGGCGGGGTCGGTACTGCGGGTCTACGACCTGCTGCTGGAGAACAACCTCTGGATGACAGCGGAGATCATTCTGCCCATCGAACACTACCTGATCGGATGTCCGGGCGCTACCCTCCAGAGCATCCGCTCGGTAGAATCGCATCCCATGGCGCTGGCCCAGTGCGAGCGCCTGATCGCCGCCCACCCCGAGTGGAAGCGCATCCCTGCCGAGGACACGGCCGGCAGCGCGCGCGACGTGGTTACAAGCGGAGACCTTACTCGGGCCGCCATCGCGGGCCGGCGGGCGGCGGAGCGCTATGGCGGCGTCATCCTGCTCAGTGGCATCCAGGACAACACCCAGAACTTCACGCGCTTTGTGCTGCTTCTGCCCTCGCGCGAGCCGGTTCCGGGCGCCGACAAGATGACGCTCGCCGTGCGCCTGGCCCACCGTCCGGGAGCGCTGCTGGCCGCGCTCGAGCCCTTCGCGCGCCATGATGTCAATCTGCTGAAGATCGAAAGCCGGCCCATTCACGGCTGCCCATGGGAGTACCAGTTCTTTGTGGACCTGGCGGCGGAATCGCCGGAGAGGCTGGAAAACGCGCTGGCCGAGTTGCGCCGCGTCACCCAGGAGGTGCGGGTGCTGGGGCTCTATCCGGGCGCCGCGCGGGATTAGGCAGGGCTCGGTGCCTCCGTGGTGAACTGGCCTTTGGCACCGCCTCCTCAACAAGGGAGGGGGATCTTCAAACCTTCCAGCAGATCAGCTTCAGCTCCGTCATCTCCTCGATAGCGTAGCGTGGACCCTCGCGCCCCACGCCGCTCTTCTTCATCCCGCCATACGGCATGGGATCGGCGCGATACTGGGGCACATCATTTACCATCACGCCCCCGAAGCGCAAGGCCTTGGCGGCGCGGAAGGCGCGGGTCAGGTTCTCGGTGCAGATGCCGACCTGGAGGCCGTATTCGCTGGCGTTGACGCGCTCGATCGCATCCTCCAACCGCTGGTAGCGGTGCAGGACCGCCACCGGCCCGAAGATCTCTTTGCAGCAGACATCGTGTCCGGGCGGCACGTTGGCCAGGACGGTAGGCTCGATGGTGGCGCCCCGCCGCGCCCCGCCCGTGAGCACGCGGGCGCCATCGCGCTTCGCCCGCTCGATCCAGGATTCCACCCGGCGGGCTTCGTCCTCATTGATCAACGACGAGACCTCGGTACTGTCCTCGAGCGGATGCCCGATCTTCAGGGCCCGGGCGGCGGCGACGAAGCGCTCGGTAAACCCGTCCGCGATCGACTCCTGCAGATGGATGTTCTGCACCGAGATGCAGACCTGCCCGGAGTGGGCGAAGCTGCCGGTGACACAGCGCGGCAGGAGGGCGTCGAGGTCGGCGTCCGGCTCCACGATCACCGAGCCGTTGTTGCCGAGTTCCAGGGTGACGCGCCGCAAGCCAGCCTGAGCCCGGATCTGTTCGCCGACCGGCACGCTGCCGGTGAAGGTGATCATGGCCAGACGCGGGTCCGACACCAGGCTTTCACCGATGGTCTCGCCCAAGCCCGTGACCACGTTGTAAGCTCCCGGCGGAGCCCCGGCTTCGCGCACCAGCCTGGCCAGGGCGAGCGGGCTCAGCGGCGTGTTTTCGGAGGGTTTGTGGACCACGCTGTTGCCGGCCGCCAGCGCCGGCCCGATCTTGTGCAGCGGCAGGTTGAGCGGAAAGTTGAAAGGCGTGATGGCGCCCACGATGCCCAAGGGCTCGCGAACCGTCATCGCCCAGCGCCCCTTGCCGACCGGCGTCGACTCCATCGGGACCACTTCGCCGTGCAAACCGCGGGCGGCGTCGGCGGAAGCCAGCAGGGTCTGCTGCCCGCGATCGGCCTCGATGCGCGCCTCGCGGATCGGCTTGCCGCTTTCGCTGGCGATCAGCACGGCCAGCTCGGCGGCGTCACGAGCCAGAAGCTGCCGGAGCCGGTCGAGGATCTCTGCCCGCTCGTAGAGCGTCAGCGAGGCCATGGCCTGGGCGCCTCGCCTGGCCGCCTCCAGGGCCTGGTCCAGCGTGGAGGCGTCGGCCTCGTAGACGTCGGCCACCGGCGTGCCGTCATAGGGTATGCTGATCGTGCGCACCGAGCCGGTCTTGACGGGCTCGTTGCCGATCCAGAGGGGGAATTCGCGCCTTTCTGCGGTCACCGTCGCCATGGCCATGCTCCTGTTTTTGTAAGGTTCGAATTGGTTTGCTTGCTGCCGTGACAGCGTGCTCAACCGATCTGCAATCTACCCTACTTTAGGTTTGTGTGGCCCTTGCACGCCTCTTGTGCTTCGCTGGCCTGCCGAGCATTGTGCACTAGCCCCGTACAGAACTCAGTAACGTAATTGGGGCGCGGTTGGCTGAAGAAGTCGGTGTATTCGATGTGCCCGTAGACAATGAGAAGCAATGTCCCAGCCGAGAACTCATTTAGCATCTGCGGGGTCAGAGCAGCGTCCGAGTAGGCATAGAGCAGCGGCCTGTCTCCAGTCGGTATTATCCTAACCTGCCCTTCCGTGGCTTGACGGAAGCGGACTTCGCTCGCAGCCGTAAGGCCCACCGCGACGTGGGCGTCGCGAGCTGTTTCGAAGGCCAAGGATTTCCCGTAGTTTTCGAGCGTTATTGTGGCGCGAATATGCCCCGCATACTCCCCACTCGCGACGACCTCTGCCTTACCTTCATTACCGGTTACGGCAATCCATAAATACGGTCTCTCGTCTTGCCTGAAATTTTCACGCGCAAGATCAAGGGACTTCTGGGCGATCGTAGCTGAGTCACGTGCGTATCCCGTTTGCTCGACGATCTCGCGATATGTCGAATTCATGGTGCGCCATTGGAAGAATGTCACTACGGCATAGGCGGCAACCGCAAAGCCGGTCCCAATAGTCGCCCAAAATGTCCACTGTTGAAGTTGGTACGATTTCGCCTGCTCAGAATAGTATCGAATCCTTTCTTCCGGGGAAATCTGTACATCGACGGCGAACCTACCAGGTGGTTGCTCCTCGGTCGCCTTGGCAATTTTTGTCTGTTCGGCTATGGCTTGTGCGGTCGTATTCCCTGCGGCAGCTATAGCATCTCGCAGACTCTTAAGGAGAACGAACAGCTTGTGCACTTCACCGCTGTTCATAGCTTGAACGGGCGTGTCATGGACCAAGGAATAGCCGGCCACTGGTGGCACGGGCTTCGCGGCCGTGACGACCGAACAAGGCAGGATATCAGATTCCGTTGCCACGCCGGGGGCGCTGGCAGCCGTTCCAGTAACCTCTTCTCGCTTAAGCGACCCTCTCTCGATTAGAATGTCATGCCGCTGACCGTCAAAGCCGAACCGGAGAAGATCATGCCGCCAGCCGATCCCAAGACCTTCCGCATCGCCGTGATCCCCGGTGACGGCATCGGCTGCGAGGTGGTCCCGGCCACCGTGGCCGTGCTCGATCGGATCGGCCAGCGGTTCGGCCTCCGCTTTGCCTTCCAGACCTACGACTGGGGCTCCGAGTATTACCTGCGGCACGGCCGCATGATGCCCGCCGACGCGCTCGACCAACTGCGGACGCACGACGCGATCCTGCTGGGCGCCATCGGCCACCCCGACATCCAGGACAACATCACCCTCAACGGGCTGCTGCTCCCGATCCGGCGCGCCTTCGATCAGTACGTAAACGTGCGGCCCGCCATCCTCTATCACGGGGTGAGCTCGCCCCTGGTGGGCGTCGAGCCGGGCTCGGTCGACCTGGTGGTGGTCCGCGAGAACACCGAGGGCGAATACGCGCAGGTGGGCGGCTTCGTGCACCACCATAATCCCGAGGAAGTCGCGGTTCAGGCCTCGGTGTTTACGCGGCACGGAGTGGAGCGGGCGATTCGCTTTGCCTTCGAGCTGGCCGTGAAGCGTAACGGCAAGAAGCACGTCACCTCGATCACCAAGTCGAACGCCCAGGCCTTCGGCATGGTGCTCTGGGACCGCGTCTTCGAGCGCGTGAAGTCCGAGTATCCCCAGGTGGAGACCGAGTCTCTGCTGGTGGACGCGGCCACCATGCACCTGGTGAAGCGCCCTCAAACCTTCGACGTGCTGGTAGGTTCCAATCTGTTCGGCGACATCCTGAGCGACCTCACCGCTGTCTTGACGGGCAGCATTGGTCTCGCGGCCAGCGCCAATCTGGACCCGCTCGGCCGCTACCCGTCGATGTTCGAACCGGTGCACGGCTCTGCTCCCGATATCGCCGGCAAGGGAATTGCGAACCCGCTGGCCACCTTCCTCTCCGCGGCCATGATGCTCGATCACCTCGGGCTGGGCGAGGCCGCGAGCGCGCTGGACGGCGCGGTCCGGACGCTGCTGGCGCAAGGCCGGGTGCGGACTGCAGACCTGGGCGGCGGTAGCAGCACCCGGGAAGTGACGGACGCGATTTTGGAAGCGATCAGCCGGTAATCGAGAGAAGAGACAGACGAGATTCCACGTCGCCTGTGGCTCCTCGGAATGACAGGTTGGGTGTGTTTTCAACAATCGCTACAGGCGGCTTTTTACGCGCGGATCGTCGCGGGGTGCTACCCAACCCTAGGTGACCCGTGTTACACGCCGTAGACCCGTTGTTACACGCCGCCGCGGGCCATCCTAATCGGCCGCCCCACCGCCTCGGACCGATGATAGACCCCGCTTTCGCGGGGGTGACCGAAGTCGCGGCGCAGGCGCCCGGAGGACCTCACGTGCGGCTGCCCGCTGCGGCTTGGCAATTTTGACCCCTGGCGGTCATTTCCGCGAAAGCGGGAATCCACTTGAGAAGGAACGTGGCACTACTTCTCGCTCTTGCGGTACTTCTTGGGCCGCTTGTTGTATTCCAGAATCTTCTTGCGCAGCCGGATCGACTGGGGCGTGACCTCGACATACTCATCGTCGGCGATGAACTCGATGGCCTCTTCCAAGGTCAGCGGCCGGAAGGGGATCAGGCGGATGGCCTCGTCGGCTACCGAGGCCCGCATGTTGGTAAGCTTCTTCTCCTTGACAGCGTTCACGTCCATGTCGTCCCAGCGGGCGTTCTGCCCGATGATCATGCCCTCGTAGACGTCCACTCCCGGACCCAGAAAAAGCTCGCCGCGCTCCTGCAGATTCCACAGGGCGTACGCGGTGGTGCGGCCGGGGCGGTCGGCGATCAGCGATCCCGTGAGCCGTGACGGGATGTCGCCCTGCCAGTCGACGTAGCCTTCAAAAAGGGTATTCATCACCGCGGTGCCGCGCGTGGCCTTGAGGATCTCGCCACGCAGGCCGATCAGCCCGCGCGACGGGATGGTGAACTCGAGGCGCACCCGCCCGCTGCCGGACTCGCCGGCGCCGTGACTGACGATCTTGTGGTTCACGCCCTTGCGCATCCCGATCTCCTGCATCAGCACGCCCACGAACTCCTGCGGCACGTCGATGATGAGTTGCTCCAGGGGTTCCTGAAGCCTGCCGTCCGCGGTGCGGGTGACGATCTCCGGCTTGCCCACCGCCAGTTCGTAGCCCTCGCGCCGCATCATCTCGATCAGAATGGCCAGCTGCAGCTCGCCCCGCCCCATGACCTTGAAGGAGTCTGCGTTCTGGATCTCTTCGACGCGAATGGAGACGTTGGTCAGCAGCTCCTTGTCGAGGCGTTCGCGCAGGTGGCGCGAGGTGACGTAGGCGCCTTCGCGGCCCGAGAAGGGCGAAGTGTTGATGGTGAACAGCATAGAAATGGTGGGCTCATCGATCGGGATGTGAGGCAGCGGTGCGGGCGACTCAAGGCTGGTGACGGTCTCGCCGATGGTGATCCCTTCCACCCCGGCGATGGCGACAATGTCGCCCACGGCGGCTGTTTCCAGGTCGGTCCGCTCCAGGCCTTCGAAGCCATAAAGCTTAATGATGCGGGTCGGCTGCAGGCTGCCATCGAGCTTGGCGATCGACACCTCATCGCCGCGGCGCAGCGTCCCCGAGAAGATACGCCCCAAGGCCAGGCGGCCGTGATACTCGCTGTAATCGAGGTTGGCCACCAGCAGTTGGAGCGCGCCGGCCGGGTCGCCGGCGGGCGGCGGAATGGTCTTGAGGATCGCTTCGAACAGCGGCTTCAGATTCTCAGAGGCATCGTCGAGCGAGGTGCGGGCGATGCCGAGCCGGGCGATGGTGTAAAGGATGGGAAAGTCGAGCTGGTTCTCGCTGGCGTCAAGGTCGATAAAGAGATCGTAGACCTCGTTCACCACCTCCTGCGCCCGGGCGTCGCTGCGGTCGATCTTGTTGATCACCACGATAGGAGGCAGCTTGGCTTCCAGCGCCTTGCGCAGCACGTAGCGGGTCTGGGGCAGCGGGCCCTCGCTGGCGTCCACCAGCAGGAGCACGCCGTCCACCAGCTTGAGCGCCCGCTCCACCTCTCCGCCGAAATCGCTGTGGCCGGGCGTATCCACGATGTTGATCCTCGTGCCCTGGTAAGTGATGGCGGTGTTCTTGGCCAGGATGGTGATGCCGCGCTCGCGCTCCAGCTCGTTGGAGTCCATAACGCGCTCCACCACCGGCTCGCCTTGCCGGAAGATGCCGCTCTGGCGGAGCATGGCATCCACCAGGGTGGTCTTGCCGTGGTCGACGTGGGCGATGATGGCGACGTTACGAATCGACGAATTCAACTGTGCCTCCTGGGATTGTCTTCGAGGCGTGCTGCCTGAAGTGGATAGGCATCTTCAGTGTAGCAGCGGATCAGCAGAAAGGTCTCGGGAGCGTGGACCAGGCGTTTCTCGGTCAGTGCTATGAGTCAGACGGAGCCTTTCGACCGAGACGGGCCGGCGCCTTTCGGCCCTTGGTCTTTCCGGTGCCGCCGAGCGCGAGCTGGGTCCGCTTGGGGAGCCTGGCAAGGACGAGGTCGTGGGCACGGCGGAGAAGCCGCTTGACCTCCGCGAGCGGCAGGGCGGCAGCGGTCTGGAGCGCGACCCACTTGGCTCGCGCGAGGTACGGCGCCGGGATGACGCCCGGTTGCTCGATCAAGCTGGCGAACTCCTCGTCCGAGCACTTGAACGACATCCAGTTCGGCGCGGGCTCTAAGGGCAATACTGCGTACATCTTACCGCCGACCTTGAAGACCAGATCACTGCCCCACTGTACCTGCTCGGTGGTGTGGGGAAGCGACCGGCAGTAGCTGCGGACCGACTCGACGTCCATGACGGCCTCCGATTGTAGCAGGGTTTTGGGAACCGCAGCCGGAAGGAGGTTGAGTCTGAAGGGATTGGGGAGGCTCGGTTTTCGGCTTCCGACTTTGGAGCTTCCGATCTAAACTGGGTTCTTCGGGCCTGTAGCTCAGCTGGGAGAGCACCTGGTTTGCAACCAGGGGGTCGGGAGTTCGAGCCTCCCCAGGTCCACCAGCCTTCGCCCGCCGCGGCGGGCTTCGGCTCGGCGGGCCATTTGAACGGCTAAGGCTGTCGCGCCGGAGTTGTTGGCGGAGGCGGACGGGCAGTCCCCGAAATGTGGCTCGTTGTAGCCCAGCGATCATTAAGGGCAGACTGACGGGTCCTTGCCGGACAAATGGCGATCAGAACCCAGCCGCCCGGCAACGGCGTTTACCAGGAGTTACGCCAGCTTTCATGGAACCGCTTTCAGACCACGTGTAGAAAGGCCGGGACGAAGGTTTCGGTGACGAACGATTCGAGTGTTGTGGATGTTGTGTTTGTGGCGGACCGTGCTTCTTGAGGCATGATGAGGCCAGCGTTCGCACCATCCCACATCTCAATAATCAGCTCTGCGGTCCTCTTAGGTAAACCCATCCTCAGAAGGGTTGCTTCAAGCGTTGGGCTCGGTACTTGCAAGTACGTAATATCGGGCCTGCCGACCGCCTTGCCCACAATGGATGCCGCCTCGTTCATCGAGATGTCGCGCTGGCCGTGCAATTCCTGTGTTGAACTGCCAGAAAAATCGCGGGCCACGAGGCGATCGGCCGCATAAACCCCGATATCTTTCGTGGCTATCCACGGCATGGGAGTATCACCCCGCATTCCACCTGGTAGGGTTCCCGTGGCGCGCAAGGGCCCGATACTCATGAATAGATTCTCCATGAAATACGCTGCCCTCAGGTGCAGGACATTGAGACCGTCAACTCGACTCAACTTTTGTTCCTGATTGTGCAAGCCGACGATGGGGCCAGTACCGTCTGCGTGCTGGGCGCCTATACTGCTTAAATCAACCGCGAATCGAACCTGCGCGTTTTTGATTGCAGCCGCGTAACAATCGGAAACCCGTTCCTGGTGCGCGCGCAGATCCGGTTGTGACAGGTCCTCGGGCAGGACCAGGTAGACTGCGGTCACGTCAGCAAAAGCTTCCGTTACCAGAGAGACGTCTTCGACATTGCCTACGAAGGGTTCCGCACCTAACTCTGTCAGCGGTGCGAGCTTTTTCGAGTCGCGCCCAACCGCGCGAACTTTTTCGCCTTTTGCCAACAAGATTTCCGTGACTCGTCGCCCTGTGCGTCCTGTTGCGCATGTCACAGCTATCATTTCGGACTCCTGCAACCGATGCGGCCCGTTCGCGTGCCCGTCAGCGGTCGCAGTATAGCAGCATAGCTAACCTGGACGCTCTCGCTGGGTCACTTGGGCGCCTCCGATAGCCGGAGCTCCATGCTCTTCGTTAGAATCAGGTAGCAAGAGCTCTCCACGCGCGGAATCCTTGCGACGATCTGATCCGGCGGAAGAGTTCTAAGATCGTCAACTGGGGCCGCCAGCCTTCGCCCGCCGCGGCGGGCTTACAAGTGCGTAACGGGGTTCTGGTTGCAGCTCGCAAGCAAGAAGGTGCGCAGGATCCCTTTACTCATGGCGCAGGGCCACCATCGGGTCGACTCCAGCGGCGCGACGCGCCGGAATGTAGGCGCCAACCAGCGCGGCACCGCCCAACAGCAGCGACAAGGCAGCGAAGGTGAGGGGGTCGTGAGGTCGAACGCCGTACAGCAGCCCGGCCAGCAACCGGGTGAGGCCCAAGGCCAGAATGATGCCCGCCACCAGGCCAATCGAGGTGAGAAGCAGCCCCTCCCGGAGCACCAGCCCCACAACGTCGCGCCGGGTACCGCCGAGAGCCGAGCGGATGCCGAGCTCGTGCATGCGGCGGCTGATCGAATAAGAAATCACCCCGTAGATGCCGACGGCGGCCAGAACGAGAGCGATGGCGGCGAAGATCCCCAGCAGGGAGGCGGAGACGTGCTGGCGCCAGATGGACTCGGAAATGACCTCCTGCATGGTTCGCAACTGGATCACGGGCTGATCGCTGTCCACCTGCCGCACCGCTTGGCGCAAGGCCATGGCCACGTCGAGCGGGTCCGACGCCGTCCGGATGGCGAAGGTTACCAGGAAGGTCGCGAAGGGGTGCTGAGCGTAGGGCTCGTACAACTCCGGCAACGCCTGCGCTTCAACCGAGTACTGTTTAGAGTCCGCTACCACGCCCACGATGGCGGCGGACGCACCCTTCGGGCAGACTCCCCGCAGTCGTTGGCCGACGGCGTCCTTTCCGGGCCAATAGAGGCGCGCCATCGCCTGATTGACGATCCGGACGCAAGGAGCGTCCATCCGATTTTCAGCCTCGGTGAAATCGCGTCCGTCGACCAGCGGGGTGCCCATGGCCTGAAAGTACCCCGGACTGACGCTGCGCCCGGCTGCCCCCACGGTGCTGCCGGGACCGCCGGGGGAGTTTGGCGGGGAGGGGAGTTCGAGCGAAACATGGAATCCTGTAAACGGTAGGTTGTTCGCCATTCCGGCAGACTTTACGCCCGGAATGTTCCGGATGCGCGCCAACACGCCGCGGTAGAAGTCGGCAGACTGCGGGGGCGAATACTTGTAGTTCATCAGCGGCACGCGCACGGTCAGGAGGTGATCGGGGTCGAATCCGGTTGGAGCGGCGGCCAGCCGCCGGAAGCTTTGAACCATTAAGCCTGCCCCCAACAGCAGCACCAGAGCGAGCGCGATTTCGCAGGTCACCAGCGCGCTCTGCAGGCGGGTTCCGCGTGCGCCAGCCGCCGTCCTTCCGTGCTCCTTCAGCCACTCGCTGATGTCGATGCGCGAAGCCCTCAACGCCGGCAGCAATCCGACGCCGACTCCAGTGAGCAGGGAGAGCGCCGCCGCAAAGCCAAAGACCGCCAGGTTCATTGAAATGTGGCGCAGGGCCTGGGTCTCAACCAGGCTGTACTTCGGAACCAGACTGGCGATCACGGCCAGGCCCGAGCGCGCCAGCAGCACGCCGCCGGCGCCGCCGGCAGCCGCAAGCAGCACGCTTTCCACCACCAGTTGCCCGACCAATCTCAGCCGACCGGCGCCCAGCGCGGCACGAACCGCTATTTCGCCCCGACGCGCCGTGCCCCGAGCCAGCAGCATGCTCGCCACATTCGCGCAGACGATCATCAGCACGAAGACCACCGCGCCCAGGAGTGTGAAGATCGCGTCGCGGAGGCTTCCCCCGACCTCCGGACTCCTGAAAGGGGCTACGGGAGCGCTCCACCCGGAGTTCGTCTTGGGGTACTGTGCTGCCAGGCGCGCGGCGACGGCGTCCATGACCGCCTGAGCCTGCGGGAAGGTAACGCCTGGATTGAGGCGCGCGACCACGCTCAGCCCGCGATCCTCATGGTTTGCCCGGTCCGCGGCACTGAGGGTCAGCGGAGTCCACATCTCGGTGTTGGCTGCCGGAAACTCAAAGTCCGGAGGAGCGATGCCAATAACCCGGTGCAACTTGCCGTCGAGCGCAAGCGCCTTGCCGAGGATCCGGGGATCGGACGCAAAGTGACTTCGCCAGTACTGATGGCTCAGGATCACCGCCTGAGTCTCGTTCGGAGCGAAGGTGCGACCGCGGAAAGCGTTGACGCCCAGAACTTGAAACAGGTTCGGTGTCACGGGCGCCGCCCAGACTTCGTCGGGATCGGCGCCGCCGCCGGTCAGCGCGTGAAATTCCCACGACTGATACGCAGCCACCCCTGCGAAGACCGGGGCCTGTGCCTGCCAGTCCGTGAAGTCGCCGGCCGACACTGCGTTGACCTCGCCCGGCGCGGTCGTGGGGCCCTTTTCACCGATCGCCACAAGTTCGGCGGACCTCGCATAAGGCGCCGAATGGAGCAGCACGGTGTCGACCACGCTGAAGATGGCGGTCGAGGCCCCGATCCCGAGCGCGAGCGTGGCGATAGCCACCGCTGAAAAGCCGGGGTTGCGGCGCAACTGGCGCAGGCCGTAACGAAGGTCCTGGGGAAAGTTCTCTGACAAGTTTAGGCGGAGCATGTCGCGTAGCGGTTCCATTATCCCTTTGACACCGCTCAACATGCGCTGGTTTCGCGACCTGAACCTGCGATCGGATGAGGCTTTATCAATGGACGGCGCCGGGCCAGCAGCCCACAACAAGCCCTTGTTTGCAACCAGGGGGTCCGGGGGCCAGACCGTCTTCGGATCAATAAATCAAATCAACAACTTACAATGGTTCTGGTGGCAAGTTCTCATTCAGAACGATAACTCCCGCCATGGCCAGGCCTCGGCACGGCCGCTAAGACATTGCCCTATCGCCGGTTGTAAATTATCTGTGCTTGGAATATTGCCGACGGCGTGTTACACTCCGGTTGTTCGTGGGCTAAGGACCGTCCGCCCGGCGGCGGAAGCCCTGCAAGCCATCTAACCCAATGTAGGAGTGGTGCTTAGTGGCGACATCCGGCACTCCTGTCACAGGGGGCTCCGGCGCGAAACACTGCCCGGGCGAGATCGCCGGTTTTCTTGACTACATACGAGTCGAGAAGGGGCTGGCCGCGAATACGGTACTGGCCTATCGTCAAGATCTGATTAAGTTTGACTCCTATCTAGCGCGTGAGAAGCGAGCCTGGGGCGAAGCCGGCCGGGAGGACGTGCGCGGGTTCCTGGCCTACCTCTACCGGCAGAACCTGAGCGCCAGGGCGGTCGCGCGACACTTGGTGTCGCTGCGGGGCTGCTACCAGTTTCTGGTTCGCGAGAAGCGCGTGGCCGCGGACCCCACGGCCGAAATCGATCCCCCCCGTCTCGCCCAGACTCTCCCCAAGTACCTTTCGGCTGAAGAGGTTGACAAGCTGCTGGCCCAGCCGGACGCGTCTACGCCGGCAGGACTGCGCGACCGCGCCATGCTCGAGGTCCTGTACGCCACCGGCCTGCGAGTGTCGGAGCTGGTGAGCCTGCGCTGGGAGGACTTTGACGCCAACCTCGGAGTGGTGCGGTGCCTCGGTAAGGGCAATAAAGAGCGTCTCATACCGGTAGGGAAGTCGGCGCTTCGCGCCCTCGAGGTTTATGTGGCGCAAGGCCGTACCAAGCTGGCCAAGCGCCTTAAAGCTCATTATCTCTTTCTGAATCAAAGGGGTGGAAAGCTCTCCAGGGTGGGTTTCTGGAAGATCATCTCGCGCTACGGCCGGGCGGCGGCCATCGTGACCCCGCTGACGCCACACCTGGTGCGCCACTCGTTTGCCACCCATCTGCTTGAGCGCGGCGCCGACCTGCGCTCGATCCAGCTAATGCTAGGTCACAGTGATATTTCCACCACCCAGATCTACACCCAGGTGGTCAAGGATCGGTTGAAGGAGGTCTATCAGGCCCATCACCCTCGGGCCTAAATGCAAGCCCCAGTCCTAAACGTGCGATACGAGACCCGCTTTCATCCCGCGACCCTGAGCCGGCTGCGAGGGAAGAAGCTGGGCGTAACAAAGCCGTCCTATAAGCTGACTGAGAGCTAAGCCCATGCCTGATCTTAACTTTCTGATGGAGAGCCGGTTACGGCCGGAGCAGTTGCGGGTGGTTAACCAGCTGGGCCGCCTGGCGGCCAATCAGGGTCTGAACCTGTACCTCGCCGGCGGGGCCGTCCGGGACCTCACCCTCGGGGCCGCCATGCCGCGCGACCTTCACTTCGTGATGGAGGGTAACATCCAGAAGATTCTAAAGGCTCTGGAGGCGAAACCCAGCCGCCGTCCTGCAGCCGCGCCGCCCCACGCGGGAGAATCCACAGTCCTCGACCTTCATCCCGAGCACGTCAGCCTCGATTCGAAGCTGAACCGGGCTCAAGTTGTTTTTGAAAAAGTAGTTAAGGCAGAGATTTCGGCTGCCCGCAACGAGACGTACGGGTCCCCCGGCCGTCCGCCCGTCATCTCGCCAGGGACTGTGTTCGACGATCTGCGGCGGAGGGACTTCTCGGTCAACGCCATGGCGGTGTCGCTGCACCCCAACTCCCGCGGCCTGCTCCTCGACCCGACCAACGGAGCGGCCGACATCGAGCGGAAGGAGCTCCGGGCGCTCCACAGCCGGAGCTTCTTCGACGATCCCTCCCGCATCTACCGGTTGCTGCGCCTGTGCCAGCGCCTGGACTTCAAGCCCGACGAGAAGACCGAACGCTGGCTGGGAATGGCTCTGGAAGAGAAGACTTGGCAGTCGCTCAGCGAGGACACTCAAGGCGCGGAGCTCCGCGCCATTCTGCAGGAGGAGTCCTGTGGAAAGATACTTAAACTGCTGAAAGATAAGGATCTGCTGGCCGGTCTGGACCGCAAGCTGGCCGGCGCCCGCCTCGAGTTCGACAAGTTCGAGCGGATTCGCGCCGCCGCCCGCATCGTCGCAGCCAGCGACGAAGACCTGTTGACTGCTAATTTTAAACAACTTGTGGCCAGAGTGCAGGGTCCAGAACAGAACCGCCTGGCCAAGAAGATCTTGGGGGACGCCAAGACCATCAAACTCACCCTCGGGCTGGAGCATGAGGCCGGCAAGCTGGCCAAACTGCTGGGCGGCGCCAAAGGCTCAAAGCCGAGCCAAGTCTATACGCTGCTGGTCGATGCGCCAAAGGCCGTGGCCTTGCTGGTTCTGGCGCATTACCCTCAGCCCGGCATTCAGAATCGGGTTAAGGCCTTCTTTACCAAGTACCCCGCCATTCGGGCGGCCCTTCCGCGTGCTGAGCTCACATCGCTGGGCCTTGCCCCAGGACCCAAGTTTGACAAAGTCCTGGAGCAGGTCTTTATCGACCAGTTGGACGGTAAGCTTAAGACTCCGCAGCAGTTGACAAAGGCCCTGATGAGTTACGGCGGGATCAAGGCGCCCCCGCCGCCGCCCCCCGCGCCGGCAAAGCCGGCCGCCAAGGCCAAGGCTCCTAAGGCGGCGGTCAAGGCCCCGACCCCGCCAACCGGGCCCCCCAAGGTCGAAGCGCCGAAACCCGAGGTCCGCAAAGAGGCGGCTGCGGCCGCTGCGTTGCCCCCGGCGCAGAAGGCGGCCTCACCCGTCAAGGCTGCTAAGCCTTTGCCCGGCAAGGCGGTGCAGGCCCAGCCGGCCTCCGCATCGAAGCCACAACCCAAGGCAGCGAAGGGAGCTAAGGTGGTTACGCTGAAGCCGGTCCCACCGCCCAAAAACCTGATGCCCAGGGCTGCTGCTAAACCGGCAAAGACGACTCCGGCTGCCAAGCCCAAATCCGCTCCCAAGCCCGCCCCCAAGGTTGGATCTAAGGCCAAGCCGAAGAGCCAGAAGGCTGCTACCACGGGAGGAAAGAAGCGCTAGGACCCGAATCGTCGGGCCAGCCGGAGGCTGTCGCCGCGGGACCGGATCAATGCTGGAACGAAAACGCCAGAAAGCTGGAGCGAAGCCGCCCTGGGCACGCCCCTTCGCGATCGCCGTACTGACTTCAAGCATTTTATTATCAGCATCATGCTCGCGGGCCCAGAACTCCGGTCCCGAGCGTGATCGCTGGCAGCGCCCCGACGAGGTCATGGATGAGCTGGGCGTCCGTGCCGGCAGCGTAGTGGCGGACGTCGGCTGCGGCAAGGGTTATTTCAGCATCAAGCTCGCCGAGCGGGTGGGCTCGGACGGCAAGGTCTACGCGGAGGACATCCAGCAGGACCCCCTCGAGGACCTTCGGCATGAGGCTGCAAATAAAGGCCTTAAGCAGATCGAGACCATCCTGGGCGCGCCGGACGATCCGCACCTGCCCGCCGCCGCGCTGGATGCGATCTTGACGGTGAACTCGTATCATGAATGGGTTCAATACGATACCATGCTGGCTCATCTCTATGCCGCCCTCAAGCCGGGCGGCCTGTTGGGCATGATTGATAGGGTCGGCGAGCCCGGCAAAACCCGGGAGAGCTATCAGCGCGAGCACCGGATGCCCGAGTCGATCGAGCGGGACGACGCCACCCGCCAGGGATTTCGCTTTCTGCATGAAGCTAAAGGGTTTACTCGAACTTCGGACGGCGACAAGTTCTACTTCCTGATTTTCACCAAATAGCGGTTGTTGCTTTGAAAAAGTGTGCATAGACTGCACAGATTTGGGTTTTTCCTTCAGACTTTGTGGGTGACATGCGGTCAAACGTATCACTTTTCAGGTTCATTTGCGATCAAAGAACAAGAACAGGACTGGCAGCGACAATTCCCTTTCGTCGGCGGGAGGGAAGCCTGACCGCGACCCGAAAGAGCCTTGGACCCCCGCTTTCGCGGGGGTGAAACGACAGGGGCAACCCTGCCCGACGTGGTAGCCCTGCCCCGAATAGTTTATTCGCAAGCGGGAAGTCAGGGGGGTGCGAGATTCAGAAGACTATGCTGCGACCCAGCTGCCGACAGGAGGAATGTCGATGACCCTGAAAGCCGCCTTCCACGGACCCACTCTGCTGGGGCTCGAGGTGCTGCTGGTGACCGTGGCCCTGACCGCAATGGCCGGCGAGGCCGGATCGGGCTCCACGCCGCCCGCCGAGCAGTCGGCCTGGAAGGAAATCAGCGGCCAAGCACTCCTCGACGACATCAGGACGCTCTCCTCGGACCAGTTTGAGGGCCGGGCTCCCGCCTCGCGCGGCGAACAGCTCACGGTTGGCTTTCTGGTGTCCCGCTTCAAGGCGTTGGGCCTCGAGCCCGGCAATCCCGACGGGACTTACCTGCAGAACGTGCCGATGGTCGGCATCAAGGCGGACCCGGCCGCCGAGCTGGTGTTCTCGAAGCCGGCAGCGACCCCCGAAGCGGGCATGGGCAAAGGGAGCACCATGCACCTGCGCTACGGCCCCGACTTCATGGCCTGGACCAAGCGCGTGGAGCCGGAAGTTTCGCTGGACGCCCCCCTGGTGTTTGTAGGCTACGGCGTCGTGGCTCCCGAGTATCACTGGGACGACTACAAGGGTCTGGACGTGCGCGGCAAGGTGCTGGTGATGCTGATCAACGACCCGCAGATTCCCGACCCGCACGACCCCACCCAGCTCGATGACAGCATGTTCAAAGGCCGGGCCATGACCTACTACGGCCGCTGGACCTACAAGTTCGAGATCGCCGCCGCCAAGGGCGCGGCCGGGGCGCTGATCGTGCATGAGACGGGGCCGGCGGGCTATCCCTGGGCGGTGGTGGAAGGCAGCAACAGCAGCGAACAGTTCAGCCTGCTCTCGCCGGACAAAGGTCAGTCGCGCTGCGCCGTCGAGGGCTGGATCACCAGCGAAAAGGCCCGGGCGCTCTTCGCCGGCGCCGGCCAGGACTTCGACGCCCTGCATAAGGCCGCCTTAAGCCCGGATTTCAAGCCCGTGCCGCTCGGGATGAACGCCTCCCTGACCCTCCACAACACCCTCCGCCAGATCGAATCGCACAACGTGATCGCCAAGCTGCCGGGCGGCGATCCCAAGCTGCGGCAGCAGTCCGTGATCTACACCGCCCACTGGGACCACCTGGGGGTCGGCAAGCCGGTGAACGGCGACAACATCTATCACGGCGCCGTCGACAACGCTTCGGGCGTGGCCGGCGTGCTCGAGATCGCCAAGGCCTTCACCCAGGTCAGCCCCAAGCCGCCGCGTTCGATCCTGTTTCTCCTGGTGACCGCCGAAGAGAAAGGCCTGCTGGGCTCGCAGTACTACGCCGAGCACCCGCTCTATCCCCTCCAGGACACGCTGGCTGAAATCAACATCGACGGGCTCAACGTCCACGGGCGCACCCGCGACCTGACGGTGATCGGTCTCGGCAACTCGCAGCTCGACGACACGCTGCGCCAGGTGGCGGCGGAGCAGGGACGCACGCTGCGTCCCGATCCCGAGCCCGAGAAGGGCTACTACTTCCGCTCCGATCACTTCAACTTCGCCAAACAGGGCGTGCCGGCGCTTGATCCCGACCCGGGGTTGGACTACATCGGGCGCCCGCCGGGCTGGGGCCTGCAGATGCTGGACGAGTTCACCGCCAACGACTACCACAAACCCTCCGACACGATCAAACCCGACTGGGACCTGAGCGGCGGGGTGGAGGATCTGCAATTGCTCTTTTCTGTAGGCTATCGAGTAGCCTACTCCACGACCTTTCCGGAATGGAGCCCGGACAGCGAGTTCCGGGCCAAGCGCGAAGCCATGCTGAAGGGCAGCGCGCCGTAGGCGGCGGTGGGCAGGCTGTGAGATTGATCTGACAGGTTAAACGGCCGCGCGCCATAGCGCGGTCAAGGGCTCTCCATTGCCCATCGCTGAGCCCTCATCCGCGAGACGCTTCTCGCCTTTCAAAATAGCGACCACCCCGTTCACGGCGTCGCCGACCGTTTTGACCTTCTCGGCCTGTTCGTCGGTAATCTCGATGTCGAAGGCTTCCTCGAACGCCATGGTCAGCTCGACCATGTCCAGCGAGTCGGCGCCCAGGTCCTGAATGAAGCGGGCGCTGTCGGTCACCTTGGCGGGATCGACGGCGAGATGCTCGGCGACAATCTTCTTGATGCGAGCCGCGACGTCGGCCTTGTGAAAGGTCGATTTCTTGCCCTCTGGCGGTGGCTCACAGGAGTCCTGGCCCAGCAGCCGAAAACCAGCCACCAGCCCCAGCAGTGTGAATTGCCGCCGATCCATGGGCGCCCCTTTGGCGAAGGATTCTACCACTCCTCTTCCCGGCATAGTAATCAGGGGCGATGTCAGCCATGGCCGCCCCCGGGTCATTTTGTAACGAAGATAAAAACTGAGACACTATGTATGGAGAAGGTCTATACTGGCGGGAGTCAATGATGAGGACGGTTATGATTCGAGGCCTCATATCGACGGGGCCGTGGCCATATTCTGACCCGAGCGTTCCTTCCGGTTGGACATTCATCCTGGCGGGTCCTGCAGAAGAAGCGGCTTGAAGGAGTTACGCAGGAAGGAGGGACTCCGGTGCGCACCAAACAGCAGCGACGGTTTTCTCCGACGGTATTCGCGTTCGTGGCAGTTTTGACTCTCCCGCCTGCCTTGCAGGGCGGCGCCACGTCCGATCAGCGCGGAGTGGCTCCCGTGGGGCAGCCCGGCGCCGCCGCGTCAGGAGGCAAGTACTACGCCCTGGTGATCGGCATCAATGACTACCGTGACCTGCCCAAGCTGCGGACACCGCTCAGTGACGCCCAAGCCGTAGCCACCCTGTTGCGCACTCAGTACGGTTTTCAAACCAAGCTGCTGCCCAACGCGACGCGCGACCAGATCTTGACCGCCCTGGACGAGTACCGGCGCACCCTCTCGCCGGAGTCAGACCTCTTAATCTATTACGCCGGCCACGGCTATTACGACAAGGATGAGGACCGGGCTTACTGGGCGCCGGTCGACGCCCAGCGGGACACCTACGCTCGCTGGATCATTGCCGAGGAGATCACCGGTGTGGCGCGCGCCATCCCGGCCCGCCACGTCCTGATCCTGTCGGACAGCTGTTACTCGGGCATGCTAACCCGCGCGGCCTCTCCTACCGTGACTCCCATAGAGCACGACGCTTACATCCAGAAGATGGAGGCGGGAAAGTCGCGAGACGTGATGTCCAGCGGCGGCAACGAACCGGTGGCGGACGGGGATGCCCCGGGCCACTCTTCCGACCATTCCGTCTTCGCCAACGCTCTGCTGCAGGGCCTCACCCGGATCGACCTGCCAGAATTCTCGGCGGACGAACTCTTCAGCCACCAGATCCGGGAGCAGGTGGGCGGACGTTCGAATCAGGTACCGGAATACAGCCCCATCCGTGGTTCCGGCCACGAGGAAGGCGACTTCGTGTTCGTTCGCTTGGGGGCCCACCAGAAGACGAGCGCGACTACGAGCACGACGGCCAAAGTGGAAGGAACCGGGCCAGGGTCCGCCGGAACGACGTCAGGTCCGGTGGTTGTGAAGGGTGTGTTGCAGCCGGGTCGGGCGGGAGCGACGGATCTTCCGGCCGGAGGAGCGTTTCCGCGCTGGGGCGGCCTGATGCTCAGCGCTCCGGCCGGCACGCAGGTCTCGCTTGATGGTCGTCCCGTGGGAACCATCGATGCCACCGGGAGCTTGTTTCTGAATCAGGTCGCCGTCGGCAATCACGTGGTGAAGTTCCAGAGCGGGACTTATGTGAGCCCTGACAAGCCCGTCACCATCATGGACGGGCAGCAGGGTATGCTGAGGTGGGACTTCTCCCCCGCGCCGGTCTCCGCGGTCTCCACGGTCCCCACGGCCGCGAGCCCGCAGCAGAGCCCGAAGGCGCTCACCTTTGATGTCTCTCTTAAACATGGGTCCAAGGGCACGTTGACTATCGGCAGCGGCAGCATCCAGTTTAGCGGCTCTAAGGGGTCGTTCGTCTCCGATCTTGCCACCGCCACCTGTGGCCCGAAGGGTGATGGGTTCTACGTGCGCACCAAAGACGGAAAGGAATACGAGTTCCGCTCCACATCCAATACCCCCTCTATCGACATCTGCGACGCCATCCGCAAGGCGGCGGTCGCTGGCGACCCACAGCAGAGGTCGGCTTCCCTGGTTCCCCCAGCAAACCCAAAATAGTTGCCTTTGTCCGGCGGAAACCCTATATTCGAGCATCGAATCCAGACCCGAGCTCTGCCGTGTCGAAATCCGCCGCTCCCCGCATCTTCGCGACCCTGGCCGGGCCCAGCCTGGCCGTGATGGAGGCCCAGGCCTCCGCCATTGTGGGCTCGCAGATCGGGTTCGAGCTTCGCCTCGACTACCTGCAGAATTGGCACGATTTCGAGAGCGAGTTGCGCCACATGCTCCTCCGTTTGCGGGCGCCCTACGCCATCGCCACCTGCCGGCGGACCGAGGCCGGGGGTCTGTTTGCGGGTTCGGTCAGCGAGCAGCTTGACCGGCTGGAGGCCGCGGTCCGCGCCGGCTGCCACCGCGTGGACCTGGAGGTTGAATCCATCGATCGCGCCGGCCCGGGCGCCTTGGGACGCTTCCGGCAGGCCAAGCTGATCGCCTCTCATCACGACTATCGCCGGACGCCGCCGCTCGGTCCGCTTTACCGGAAGCTGGCCCGGCTGCCGGCCGCCTACATCAAGATCGCCACTCAGGCGCGGACACTACAGGACAACCTGCGCTTCGCCGCGCTGCTGCGCGCCCACCGCTCCTCCGGCAGGCTAGTCGCGCACGCCATGGGTCCGAGCGGGTTGCCGTCGCGCCTGCTGTCGCTTAAATGGGGATCGGCGTTCACTTACGGCTCGGCGGGCGCTCATCTGGCGGTAGCTTCGGGCCAGCTGTCGGCGGAAGTGATGCGTTCCGTCTACCGTGTCGACCGGCTGGACGCGCGCACCTTGCTGTACGGAGTGGTGGGCTCGCGCGCCTCCGTCTCGCTGTCGCCGGTGATGCAAAACGCCGCCTTGCACGCCAAGCATCGCAACGCCCTCTACCTACCCTGCGAAACCGGGAAGCTCGAGGACTTCCTGACCCTGGCCCGGCAGTTGAAGTTCGCCGGCTTCAGCGTGACCATGCCCTTCAAGACCTCGATCATCCGCCATCTCGACTGGGTGGAGCCGCTGGCCGGTGAGATCCAGGCTTGCAATACGGTGGCCGTGCAGCACGGCAAGTGGATGGGCTGGAACACCGACGCCGCTGCGGTGATCGAGGTCCTCGCTAAGCGCCTGCGGCTGACCGGCAGCCGCATTCTGATCCTGGGGGCTGGCGGAGCCTCGCGCGCCGCCGCTTACGCGCTCCGGGCCGAGGGCGCCCAGGTGCTGATCACCGCCCGTCGTGAAGCGTCCGCCCGCCGCCTGGCCCGCTCGGTCTCGGCCTGGGTGGTGCCCTGGGGCTCGACCGACGGCCTCGACGTCGACGCCGTCATCAACGCTACCCCGGTGGGCATGTCGCCGCACGTCGACGCGCTGCCCACCGATCTGGCCCGCCTGCGCGCGCGCGTGGTCTTCGACATGGTCTATCATCCGCTCGAGACTCGCCTGCTGGCGGACGCCCGCCGCCGCGGACTGATCACCATCTCCGGCGTCGAAATGCTGGTGGCCCAGGGCGCGCGCCAGTTCGAGATCTGGACCGGCCAGTCAGCCCCGCGGGCGCTGATGGAGCAGGCGGCGCTGCAGGGGCTCGGTCACCCTTCGGGGTAGCAGAAATGTCCATCTTTCCCGACTTTCGAGAGTTCAAGCGGCTCTCCCGCCAGGGTAATGTGATCCCGGTGATCGCCTCGGTGGTGTCCGATCTGGCGAGCCCGGTGGCGGCTTACCTGAAGCTCGCCAACCCTTACTCCGAGCGCGAGCATCCGCACAGCTTTCTGCTGGAGAGCGTCGAGGGCGGGGAACGCATCGCCCGCTACACCTACTTCGGAGCCGACCCTTTCCAGACGGTCGCCTGCCGCGGCCAGCGGATCAGGGTGGAGCGGGGACGGCGCCGCCAGGAGGAGTCCGGCGGCATCTTCGACTATCTTCGCGAGGCCGGACAGCGCTTCCAGGCGGCCGTGCCCGCCGGCTCGCCCCCCTTCTCGGCGGGGGCCGTCGGCTACGTCGCCTACGAAGCCGTCCGCCAGCTCGAGCGTCTGCCGCCGCGCGTCGAGCCGGACGTGGAGCTTGACGACGCCTACTTCATGTTCTATCGCAACCTGGTGGCCTTCGATCACGTCGCCCACCGCATGCTCCTCGTCTCCAATGTCTTCACCGAGGAAGGCACGGGCACCTTGGAGAGCAAGTATCGCGCGGCAGTGCGCGAGCTCGAACGGATGCGCCGCCGCCTTGAAGGGCCGACCACTCCTGCGCCTCGCCGCGGGCCGCGGCCTTCCGGCCCTCTGCGAGTCAAGGCCAGCCTCACCCGGCCCCGCTTCGAGCAGATCGTGAGCCGCGCCCAGGAGTACATCCGGGCCGGCGACATCTTTCAGGTCGTGCTCTCCCTGCGGCTGGCGGTCCCGCTTCGCGTGCCGGCCTTCGAGGTCTACCGGGCGCTGCGGGTGGTCAATCCTTCGCCTTACCTCTACTTCCTGAGGATGGGGCCGGTGACGGTGCTGGGATCGTCGCCGGAGATGCTGGTGAAGGTGACCGGCCGCGCCCTCGAATACCGGCCCATCGCCGGCACGCATCCGCGCGGGCGCACTGAGGAGGAAGACCTGGAACTGGAGCGGAAGCTGGCGGCGGATGAGAAGGAACGCGCCGAGCACCTGATGCTGGTCGATCTCGGCCGCAACGATCTCGGGCGCGTGGCGGAAACAGGAAGCGTCCGGGCGCGCGATCTGATGTTCGTGGAGCGCTACTCCCATGTGATGCACCTGGTCTCGCGTCTCGAAGCCCGCCTGCGCGCCGATCAGGACAGCTACGCCGCCCTGGCCAGTTGCTTCCCGGCCGGGACTCTGAGCGGCGCCCCGAAAATCCGCGCCATGGAGATCATCGACGAGCTGGAGCCGACGCGGCGCGGGCTCTACGGCGGCGCCGTCTTCTACGCCGACTTCTCCGGCAATCTGAACGCCTGCATCGCCATCCGTACCGTCGTGGCCCGCGACCGCATCGCCTACCTGCAAGCGGGCGCGGGCATCGTCGCCGATTCCGTCCCGGCTCGCGAGTACCAGGAGTCCATGAACAAGGCGCGCGCCGTGCTCAAGGCGATTGAGATCGCCGAAGGGCGTTAGCCAGGCCCGATCCCCTTCCGGCGCTCAGCGCTGGTAGCCGTACCCTTCCCCGTATCCCTATTAGCCACTCCCTTGCCACATTCCGCGCGGCGTAGGTAAGCCATTCCCACGAGCCGCAGGCGACGAGGAATCTCGGCCTCGGCCTTGCTGTCTTTGGTGCGATTGCCAGCCAGCAATGCAGGGATCGTCTTTCTTCGGGTCAGCGGCATTTCTGTTTCTCCATTGTTTATTAACATTATTATCTATCAATAAGATGACGGGATAGTCGCCTTAAGTCTTCTGTTTTCAATTAGTTGACGGGATCGGCTCGATTCCAAAAATGGAAGCGCCTTGTTTTCAGTAAGTTGACGGCTTCGTTTGTATAGAACGGACCGCGCAGAATCCTTGTGCCTCGACCGCACGCCGCCCCCGCGAAGGCGACAGTCCCGCGCGGTCCGTACTTGAACTTGCCCCAGTTATCGCCCCCGGGCCCGGGTTCCTGCCTTCGCTCCAGGGGCAGGCTTCGGACACGACCGGACTCTTTCGGGAAGCCATAACCTCCAGTTGAGCAGAAGAGCAGGGAAGGGTAAAGGTCTAAGACAAAAAAGACAAAAAAGACGTCTCAGACGTCTACAATGCATACGGCGCAACCGACTGATTTAGAGGATGATAGAGAATGCCCGTTGCGGGCTAAGGTGCAGCTTCCTGTCATGCGGGGATTCCGCCAAAATCAGCAGGCTCAAACCCGCGGTCAACCGTTCGTTCACGGCTGGCTGCTAGGAGCCGTGCTGGGTTTGGTCGTCGCAGTCGCGGCTTCTCAGGCTGGCTGTCTCTTGATCAGGTAGAGCGGCCTGCGATTGCTTGTCTCCTGGCCGGACTGGATGGCGGCCGGCTCGCTCTTCTCCATGTCGATCCTTACTCAAATCCTTCCAGTCGCGATTGGCCGATTCGATCAATGCGATCTTCTTACTGCGCAGCCAGCCTTTGATCTGCTTTTCGCGATGGATCGCGCGCCGGATATCCCCGAAAACTTCGTAATGCACCAGGCGAGTGATGTTATATCGCGCGGTGAAACCAGGAACGAGCTTCCGTCGATGCTCGAGGACTCTTCGCTCCAGGTTGTTGGTGACGCCGGTATACAAGGTCCGAGATGGGCTAGCCATGATGTACACGTAGTAGGTTTCATCCGCGCTGATCCGCATCATTCTTTATGTGGAACCGCCCCGCCTGTCATCCTGAGCGAAGCGAAGGATCTCGCCTTGGCTCTTCTCCTCCCAAGCCCAAGGTCTGGAGCACGATTCTTGGCTACGCTCAGCCACGGTAAGCATTCCTGCAGATGCAGCGATCCTCCCTCACGCAGCGTCGCTGATAGTACTCCGACCAGACCGAGCATCTAGCCTTTCTTGCAGCTTCGGCAAACCGCAAGTTCAGAGCGAGATCCTTCGCTACGCTCAGGATGACAGCGAAATGGCCGGCTGCGGGGCAAACAAGCCTTCATCGGGACCGAAGTGCCGGCCATATCTCCTAGACCTAGAGGGTGCTGGCCAACGCGGCTCTAGCCCGAACTCTTGAAGAAGACCACCGCCAGCGGTGGCAGGAGGATGTTGAGGGAAAAGGGGCGGCCGTGAACGGGCGTCGCACTCGCCTCCGCGCCACCGCTGTTGCCGAGATCACTACCGCCGTAGACAGCGGCGTCGCTGTTGAGGATCTCGCGCCAGTAACCTCCCCGCGGCACGCCGACGTGGTAATCCCAGCGCGGCACGGGCGTGAAGTTGCACACCGTCAGGATCACGTCCGCGGTGGAACGGCCCCGGCGGATGAAGCTGATCGTGCTTTGCATGGAGTCGTTACAGTCGATCCACTCGAACCCGGCGGGATCAAAATCGAGCTCGTGCAGCGCCGGTTCTGCCGCGTAGGCCTGATTGAGGTCGCGGACCCACTGCCAGACCCCGCGATGCTGCGGGTACTCGAGCTGGTGCCAGTCCAGGCTCTGCTCCGGGTTCCATTCGCGGCCCTGCCCGAACTCGCCTCCCATGAAGAGCAGCTTCTTGCCGGGTTGCCCGTACATGTAGCCGAAGAGGGCGCGGAGGTTCGCAAAGACCTGCCAGTCGTCGCCTGGCAACTTTCCCAGCAGCGATTGCTTGAGGTGAACCACCTCGTCGTGCGACAGCGCCAGCACGAAGTTTTCAGTGAAGGCGTACAGCATGCGGAAGGTCAGATCGTTGTGGTGGAACTTGCGATGCACCGGCTCCTTGGACATGTACTCCAGCATGTCGTGCATCCAGCCCATGTCCCATTTCATGCCGAAGCCGAGACCGCCCACGTACGTCGGGCGGGAGACCATCGGCCAGGCCGTCGACTCTTCGGCGATCGTCTGGACATCGGGATGCTCCTTGTAGACCGCCTGGTTGAAATGGCGCAGAAACTCGATGGCGCCCAGGTTCTCGCGCCCGCCGTATTCGTTGGCCACCCAGTCGCCGGACTGCCGCGAGTAGTCGAGATAGAGCATAGACGCCACCCCGTCCACCCGCAGGCCGTCGGCGTGGTAGTGGTCGAGCCAGAACAGCGCGCTGGAGAGCAGGAAGCTGCGCACCTCGTTACGGCTGTAGTTGAAAATGAAACTCTTCCAGTCGGGGTGAAAGCCCTGCCGCGGATCGGCGTGCTCGTAAAGGTGAGTGCCGTCGAAGTAGCCGAGGCCGTGGCCGTCGGTGGGGAAATGCGACGGCACCCAGTCCAGAATCACGCCGATCCCGTGCTGGTGCAGCGTGTCGACGAAGTACATGAAATCCTGGGGTGTGCCGTAGCGGCTGGTGGGCGCGAAATAGCCCGTGATCTGATAGCCCCACGACGGATAGTAGGGGTGCTCCATGACGGGCAGCAGCTCCACGTGGGTGAAGCCCGTGGCGCGGCAGTATTCCGCCAGGCGCGGCGCCAGATCGCGGTAGGAGAAGAAACGCTGGGGGTCATCCGGCGAGCGCATCCAGGAGCCCAGGTGGACCTCGTAGATCGACAGGGCGGCGCCGGCGGCATTCCGGTCCCGTCGCGACTCCATCCAGGCGCCATCGCCCCAGTTGTAATCGAGATCCCAGATCACCGAAGCCGTGAGGGGCGGTTCCTGGTTCCAGAGCGCCAGCGGGTCCGCCTTGTCGATCTGGTAGCCCAGGTAGCGTGACGCGATCCAGTATTTGTAGTTCATACCCCGCGTCGCGCCGGGCACGAAGCCGTGCCAGATGCCGGAGTTGCCCAGCAGCTGCAGCGGGCGGTTGCCGCGGTCCCAGAAGTTAAAGTCGCCCATGACCGCGACACGCTCGGCGTTGGGCGCCCAGACGGCAAAATAGGTTCCCTCCAGGCCGTTGAGGCTCATCGCCCGCGCACCCAGCTTGTCGTAAAGGCGATAGTGCGTCCCTTCGTTGAACAGATGGACGTCCATATCCGAAATGACCGCATCGGACCCTTGCGGAATGATCACGCTTGGCGTTAAGACGATCGATTCGTTGTTCACTCGGCGACCTCACCTTTGTGAAATGCTCAATCGCCAGTATAGCGCCAATATCGCGCCGCCCATCGGGTCGCGCTGGCGCGTGCGGTTGGCGGCGAGGCTTACGGGCCCCAGCCGTTAGACGATGACATCCGAACCGCTGGATTCAGTTCTTAGAGGCGTTCACGCGATGGCCGTTGCCGGAGGCCTTGGCCCGCGCCTGCTCGCGCAGATCGAGGGCAGGGATCAGTTTCTCCATGACATCGACCAGGAGGTTGAGGCGGTCCTTCTCATTGCGAAGCGCCAGGATCTCCTGCTTGACCTGGAGACCGAGCGGCAGGGTGGCCGCGATCTGGAAGGACAGGCGGTGGAAGGGGCGGCCCAAGTCCGCCTGTTCCGTCCTGATATTCAGCCGGCTCTGGGTCTGGCGGAGAAGATCCCGGCCGTGTTCCACTTCGGCTGCGCCCGGCAAGGCTCCTTCGTCATCCTCGAAAAACGAGACCGTGGCCCGCAGGTAGGACCGGGCGCTGTCGGTGAGCACGATTTCGAAACGCCGCCGCCCTTCGGTGAGAATGTCGAGCCGGCCGTCGTCATAGCGGCGCACCACGCGGCTGATGCGGGCCGTGCAGCCCACCGCTTGCAGCCGGTTCTCCTGAACGCAAACCACTCCGAACTCGCCTTCCGGCGGGGCGAGTTTACTCTTCTCCAGACACTCGCCGATCATCTGCTTGTAGCGCTCCTCGAAGATGTGCAGGGGCAGGATCTCGTCGGGAAAGAGCACCAGTTCGAGCGGGAACAGCGGAATCAGGAGGTCTCCCATAAGAATGAAAAGGGCCGCACCGGCAGGCGCCGGCACGGCCCGGGTAAGAGTCGGCAACCCTCTACGCTAGCTGCACGAGTTGAACCTGAACGAGTTGACGCGGGTGTTCCAGTGGAAGCTGCCCGTCGTCTTGATGTATTCCTGGGTATACCAGAAGGTGCAGTCGTCGGCGGGGTCGACGGTCATGTCCGAGTAATCGCCCCAACGATTCGAAGTATTCTCCTGGACGCCCGTTCCCTTGACGACCAGCTTGGGAGACTCCATGGTGCCCAACTTGTCCGTGGGCACACGCCCGTAGTAGATTACGCCCGGGTCGAAATTGGAACCGGACGCGCTCACGCCCAGGGCGATGTCGCCGTTCTTGTCCTGGGCAATGCTCCCCATCCAAAGGCTGGCCAGAGTCAGGAACTGGACCGAGCCCTGTTGGAAGACCTTGGGATTGGAGCCGGGGCTGCGAATCTCGTACCAGCGGGCGGCCGCCACCGTGGAGGCGCCGGTCGCCGGGGTGACCGTGTGGGTCACGAGCAGAGACTCGTAAGTCCCAAAGTTGCGATAGTTGAGACGGTACATCAGCCGGTCGCTGAGTGCCTCCAGCTTCTCTCCGGGCGACGGCTGCACGATGCAGGCATTGCGGAGCGTGGTGGGACAAGGCTCGTTGAACGCCGCCGTGGTGATCAGCGTCGGACCCGTGAAAGTGGCGTTGGCAGGAGTGGTGAAATCGGTGTGGAACTGGAAGATGTTCAGGTTGCCGGTCTGGCCGGCGAGACCTAGGTAGTAGTTGGGAGCCCCGCTGGGCGGAGCCGTGTTTCCGTCCAGATCCGAGGGCAACACGTTAGCCTGGATCGCGGTCGTCGTACCGTTCTGGGTTGTGAAGCAGATGAAATTCGGAGCGGCGTTGCCCGCCAGCATGTTGTTGCGGTCCGCGGCGCAAGCCTCAGAGCCCGTCAAAGTGGCGCCGTTCTTGAAGACGTTGAACGACTGGTAGTAGCCGTCCGGCCACACGCCCCACTTGGGGTAGTCGGGGAAGTTCACGCTGCCCACGCTGTAGGAGTAGCGATTGTAGCTGCCGGTCGCGTCGCTGCTGGTAGAGACCGCGATGCAGACGGTGTAGGGCGTTACGAAGACGTTCTGGGCAAAAACCCAGCGTTGGGCGGCCTTGTCGTACATCACGATGGGGTCGCCGTCATCGTTGTTCTGGCACTGGCCGCCGAACCCGCTCCAGAAGCTGTTGCCGGCTAGCGGGCCCAGGATTTTTGCGCCGGTGGTCTTGTCGTACACTTCGTAAGCCGTGTTGACGTACTGGACGTACTGCGTGGCGCCGACAACGCCTTCCGTATCGGGAGGCGCGCAGTCGCAGATCGATTGGCTCTGCGCGATGCCGTCGAAATTCAGGAGATTCTTGGTCGAGACCTCGGGGCTTCCGGCCGCTGTCGGGTCGTCGGCAACCGGATCATGCACGGTGGGAGCGGCGACGAATACTTCCTGGCCCCGGTTTTCGGGGATCAGAATGTTAACCTCGCCGGGTCCCGGCTTCGGCGCCCTGGCCATCAGCCACAGGGGAAGTGAAACGTCGTGTTTCGTCTGGTGATATACGATTGGCCCAGACGTGGCCACATCTTGAGCCGCGGCGGGAAGCGCCGCCAGCACCATCGCGACTCCGATTAAAGCGGGTGCTACAAGGCATACTTCTACCTTCCTCATTCAGGTGTCCTCCTGACCTGTCGGTCTTCTCTTTGAGTTGCGCGCCTCCCCTGATGGCAGGGCGTGCCGTTCATGAGTATCACAACGAACCCTACCGTGCAAGCTGCCGAGATGTAAAAAAATTGTCACGATGACCACTTTGGTAACGCACCCACGTCGCGGAAAAGTGCACTCTCTTGTTAACCTTTGGGCTATTAAGTATCGTGGACCGCCTCGGTTTGAGCGGGCTGAAAGGCCTTCGCGGAGGGCAGGTAATCGCAGTGTGATAGTGCAAAGGCCCTGCCAGATGGCAGGGCCTTTGCGTTGGCTGGGTTATATTATTGGTCTGGCGAGCTCAGGTGCGGCTACTTACCGACGTAGCCTTGGTCGCTGCCGACGCCGGTACACAGGTCATAGCCAGCGGTGGCGCTATGGGTCCCGCATCCGCCTGAGGTGACGTCGCGATAGTTGTTCGGGTTCGTTGAATGGATGTAGATGTTTGCATCCTGGAGTTTTGAGCTGATGTAGAAATGCCCGGCGGAATTGACGATCCCAGCCAGCGACGGAGCCGAGACGCTGGTGCCGCCGACCTGGATCCAATTGAACCCGCCATCGGCGTCATAGACCGCCACTCCGGTGGCGGGATTGGCATCAAAAGAGAAATCCGGAGTGCCGCGCTTGCTGCCTACCACCGATTGGACGTTGTTCTGGTAGGGTGGACGCGCTTCATACTGGCTGGCGCCACCGCCGCCGCTGGACCACGCCGTTTCGCTGACGAAATTGCCGCCCGAGCGATTCACGCTGGTGCCGCCCGCGGAAACCACGTTGGGCGAAGCGCTGGGGTAAATCACTCCCGGACTGTCGCCGGACGAAGCAAAGTACACGACGCCGCTGGTCGTGAAGTTGACGTCATTGGCCTTCTCGCCGCTGAACTCACTCTGACCCCAACTGTTCGACACTTCCCCGCCGCCTGCTGCCGCCACCATGCTGGAGGCCAACGCCTCCGCCGCAAACAGATCGGCGTCACTGTTGCTGGCAGCCTCTACCAGAATGATCTCGGCGTTTGGCGCCATGGCGTGAGCCCACTCGATATCCAGCGCTTCCTCCAGGGACCAGCCTCCCGGGTCATTGGCCGGCTTTTTCCCGCTGGCGTACACCTGCAAGAAATTGGCCTGGGGCAGACCGAACTGCGTCGAGAAAGTCGCCAGGTCCTGCGCCGCGTTGGGGTTGTCAAAAGCATCCACCAGGGCGATCGCCCCGGAACCACCCGTCGGGACCGCGGTCGTTCCCGAGATCGGGCAGCCGGAAACCTGGGGAACAAGTTTGTAAACGCAAGCCAGAGAGGCTGGAGTCTCCCAGGTCGCCCCCGGCTTGGAATTGTCTGGCTGGACGCCCTCTTGCTGATAGATCACGAAATTGGTGTGAGCGCGCAGCCCGGCATCGCCGGGATGTTCGATGCTCGACTCTGGGACGATCACCTTGCCCCTGCTTGGTGCGTCCTGAGCCGTTACAACCTGGATGGATCCGAAGAGCACTGCAATCACCGTCAGACCAACCGGTCCGATCGAACGTTTCATTCTTTCCTTCCTCCTCCGTGGAATTTAGGCTCTTACGTCTTCTAAAGCGGACCCATCACCCGACGGCCAGCCACAACCTCACCGGTGACAACCCGTAACTATCATCGAGTTGTCGACACTACGACCTCCGAGGCTGTGACCCCAAAAGGAAGCCAATGAACGTAACTGGCCGCCCCTGGTCAGCGGTCCGCTAGTTGCTGGGTCAGGAGGACACCTAACGAGCACGAGCAACCGCTGGACCAGGGAGCGACAGAACTTCCCCCTCGCTGTCGCCTGCCGACATCCGTCGAAACAGGCCGTTCGCTTATTAGACGGAGACATCGCAGATTTCTTCCCAGATCCTGCCTGCTATGGGGGAGAGACTTTTCGGGGCTAGTCGGAGAGCGTTCGATCCTGCTCCTGATGCTGGGCTTCCGTGCGCCCCTCGTCATCCCCTTCGCACTTTCAGATACACTTGGCAAGGGCGGAATGATGATGCCGGGAAGACCGACGCCGCGCGTTCGCTGTGATCGCAGGCTCCTTGTGCTCCTCGTGCTGCTGCTCGACCTGGCAGGAGGAGCCTTGAAGGCCGCGCCGGCGCGGCGACCTCCCTCCACCCCGGGAACCCGCCTCGTCACCGACGAGACGGGCCGCCAGGTCGAAGTTCCCGCTCACCCCAGCCGGTTGGTCTCACTGGCTCCGAGCATCACGGAAACGCTCTATGCCCTCGGTCTCGGAAGCGAAATTGTGGGCGACACGAATTACTGCGACTATCCTCCGGAGGCCAGGCAGAAGCCGCACGTGGGCGCTATCCTGAATCCGAGCCTGGAGAAGATCGTCGATCTCAAGCCGGACCTCGTGCTGGGCATCGCGGAGGGCAACCGGCGCGAAACCGCCGACCAGTTGGCGCGCCTCGGCATTCCGCTCTATGGCTTCTCGGATCGCAACGTGGAAGACGTGCTGCGATCCGTGCGCGACCTGGGCGCTCTACTCGGCCGGGCACCCGAGGCCCAGGCGCTGGCTGCGAACCTCGAGCAGCGCCTGCAGAACATCGAGGGGCGCGTCGCCGGCCAGCCCAGGCCCCGGGTGCTGTTCGTCACCTGGTATCAGCCTCTGATCACCATCGGCCCGCAGAGTTTCGTGGCCGACGTGATCCGGCGCGCGGGCGGCGCTTCCATCTCCGACGATCTCTCAGGTGAGTGGCCGCGCCTGAGTCTCGAGGCGGTGCTGGCGCGCAACCCGGATGTGATCCTGCTGCCGCGCTCGGAATCGTACTCTCCTTCGCTCGACGAGTTCCGGCGCCTTCCCGGCTGGCGCGATCTGCCGGCCGTCAAGGCCGGACACGTCTACTGGGTCTCGGACACGATCATTCGCCCCTGTCCCCGCCTCATCGACGCCCTGGAAGAGGTGGCGAACATTCTGCACCCTGTGCCCGCCTCCGCGCGCGTGGAGAGCCGCTGATGGCCCTTCCCGCCACCCGCCGGAACGTGGTCGTCGTGGTCGCCGGATTGAGCCTGTTGCTGTGCGCGGCCGGGCTCGCTTCTCTCGCGCTCGGCGGCGTTCATCTCTCCCTCTCGCAGGTCTGGTCCGGCCTGCGAGGAAGCGGCTCCGACCCCGAATCGTTGACTATCGTCCGCGACCTGCGGTTGCCGCGCGTGCTGTTGGCCGCGCTGGTGGGCGCGGCCCTGGCGGTCTCGGGCACGGTGCTGCAGGCGCTGCTGCGGAATCCGCTGGCCGATCCCTACGTCTTGGGCATTTCGAGCGGGGCGGCGCTCGGAGAGATCCTGGCGCTGTGGCTGGGCGGACTCTGGGCGGCGGTGGCGCCGGCGGTGGCTTTTGCCGGAGCGCTTGCCACCACCGGCTGGGTCTACCTGCTGGGACGCCGAGGCGGCCGGCTCGCCAGCTATACGCTGGTCCTGGCCGGAGTGGTCACCGCGTCCTTCCTCTCGGCGGTCATTCTCTTCGTGCTCACCCTGCTCTCGACCCGCGACGTGCGCGGCACCGCCTTCTGGCTGATGGGCGACCTCAGTGTGGTGACCAACACGCGCGTCAGCCTGCTGACGCCCTCGATTCTGCTGGCGATTCTGGCCCTCTACGCTTTCGCGAAGGATCTGAACGTGCTGCTGCTCGGCGATGTGGAGGCCGCGCACCTGGGCGTGCCGGTGGCGCGAGTTGAAACCGCAGTCTTTGTGCTGGCTTCGCTGCTGACCGGCGTGGCCGTCTCGGTGAGCGGCGCCATCGGCTATCTCGGGCTGCTGGTGCCGCATCTGGGACGCATGGCTGTGGGCAGCGACCATCGCCTGCTGCTGCCCGCCGCCGCCTTGGGAGGGGCCACAGTCCTGATCCTGGCCGACACTCTGGCTCGGACGGTGGTGGCGCCGCTCGAGCTGCCGGTGGGCGCGGTCACCGCCGTTGCCGGAGCGCCGGTGTTCATCTACTTGCTGCGGCGCGCCGGTTGAGGTTCGAGAGCATGAAGCGCGAGGCGTGATCCGATGTTCAGGCCAGTGAGGTTCCGTTGCGGTTGAAATCGCCCGAGTCTCCAGTCTCCGATTCATGCCGCGGCCTCTCGGTGGAAGGCGTCGCCTTCAGCTATCCGCACTTCAGTCTGCTTCCGTCGACCTTCGCTGCCTTGCCGGGCCAACTGGTGGCGCTGATCGGCCCGAACGGCTCCGGGAAGTCGACCCTGCTGGAGATCGCGAGCGGCCATCTCCGGCCGGTTCAGGGACGCGTGCTGCTGGACGGCGAGAACTTGCACGCGCTGCCGCCCGCGGGCCGGGCGCGCCGTGTAGGACTGGCGCGCCAGGACACGCCCCTGCTGTTTCCCTTCACGGTCCGGGAATTCGTGCGCCAAGGACGGCATCCGCACGCCGGGCGGCATCTGTTCGAGACCCGCGAAGACGAGAAGTGGGTCGATTGGGCGGTGGACCAGGCCTGCCTGGAGCGCCTCGCCGCCCGCCGCGTGACCGAGATCAGCGGGGGCGAGTTTCAGCGTGCGGTGCTGGCGCGCACGCTGGCGCAGCGCCCTCGCCTCCTACTGCTTGACGAGCCGACCGCCAATCTCGACATCGGCTACCAGATCGAGGTCCTCACTCTGCTCCGACGCCTGGCGGCTGCGGAAGGGCTGATGGTGCTGGTGGTGACACACGAGATTAACCTGGCCTCCGAAACGGCGGATCGAATCCTGCTGCTCGAAGCGGGCCGCGTGGTGCGCCAAGGCCCGCCCGAGGCTGTGCTAGAAGCGGCCGAACTCAGCCGCATCTTCCGCACGCCGGTAGCGGTCGATCGCAATCCTTCGAGCGGTCGCCCGCGCGTCACGTGGGTGACGTCAGCGCGCGTTGAGTCCTGATCGCAGTTTGTCGCGCGTGCCTCTCGCACGCTGCGGCGTTTCCCCGCCTATCACGCCCTCCGTCCGAAGTGCTAAGATCGCGCCCGGAGGCCAGCCGCCTGTAATGCCGAGCCCGCCGCCGTTTCCGGCCAGCGTCGATCCGTCCCAGGCGGAGCGCCCGCTGGTGCTGGCGCTCGACGCCGGCACCTCTTCGGTTCGAGCCGTCCTCTACGACGCGCTGGGCCGCGCCGTTGAAGGCGTGGCGAGTCATAGCGCTTACCAGATGCGGACCACGCCGGACGGCGGCGTCGAGATGGACCCGGACGAACTGGTGGCCATCGCCGTCCGCACCCTCGATGAGGTTCTGGTGCGCGCGGGTTCGCTGATCGAGGAGGCCGCCGCGGTCGCCACCTGCACTTTCTGGCACAGCCTGCTGGGCGTGGGCGCCGACGACCGGGCTGTCACGCCCCTCTACAACTGGAACGACACTCGCAGCCGCCAGGACGCCGCCGACCTGGCCGCGCGCCTGGGAGCGGAGTGGGTGCACGCCGGCACCGGCGCCCGGCCGCACTCGAGCTATCAGCCGGCCAAGCTTCTCTGGTTGCGCAGGACTAGGCTAGATGAGTATACTCATGTAGCCCGTTGGATGGGTTTCGGGGAATACCTGCAGCTGCGTTTTTTCGGACGGGCGCTGGCCAGCGTCTCCATGGCCTCGGGCACCGGCCTGCTGAATGCCCACACCTGCGTCTGGGACGAGGAACTGCTCCGGCGCCTCGAAGTCGATCCCGGCCGCTTGTCGCCTCTCGCCGGCGAAGACGAGGTGTTGACCGGCCTGGCGGCCGAGTATGCCGCCCGCTGGCCTGCTTTGGCACGCCTGCCCTGGCTGCCCGCTCTCGGCGACGGCGCCTGCAGCAACGTCGGCTCGGGATGCGTCACCCGCGACCGGGCGGCCCTGATGATCGGCACTTCCGGGGCTTTGCGGGTCTGCTTCCAGGCGGACCAGGTCGCGATCCCGCCCGGCCTGTGGTGCTATCGCGCCAACTGCCGAACCCTCCTGCTGGGCGGAGCGCTTTCGAACGCGGGCGACGTCTACGCCTGGTGCCGGAGCGCGCTGCGGCTCCCCCAGGAGAGGATCGAGGAGGAGCTGGCCACCCGGGCGCCGGACGGACACGGCCTGACCGTGCTGCCCTTCTTCTCCGGGGAGCGCAGCACCGGCTGGGCCGACCAGGCGCGCGCGGCCGTCACCGGCATGAGCCTCAGTACGCAGCCCATCGACATCCTGCGGGCGGCGCTGGAGTCGGTGGCTTACCGCTTTGCCGCCATTCGCGATCTCATCGCTCAGGAGGCCGGGGGTGGCGCTGAGATCATCGCCAGCGGTGGTGGGGTCAATCACTCGCCCGCCTGGGTCCAGATCATGGCGGACGTGATGGGCAAGCCGGTGATCGCCTCCGCCGTGCCGGAAGCGTCGAGCCGGGGAGCCGCCTTGCTGGCGCTCCAAATCCTCGGGTTCCTCAAGGACCTCGGCGCGGCGCCGGTGCCGCTCGGCAAGGTTTATGAGCCCGATGCGGCCCGCCGGGAGACCTACGATCGGGCCCGCCAGCGGCAGGAAGCCCTCTACAAGATGCTGATTTCCAAAGGATTCGACCTTACCCCAGGCTGAGCCCGCCGATGCCCGCCTTCCCGGGAGCCGTTCGCCGTCTCGAGCTTGGGGGGGAGGGAAAAAGCTCATGGTTCCCTTGAACTTCACGGCTAGATTCCTCCGCCTCGCAAAAAGCTGGCCGGGCTGAGAAACCGCTAAACAGCTTCCTATCAAGCAGATGACGGGATTCTGCTCATAAACTCCTTAATTTCAATAACCTGACGGGATCGCGACGATTCCAAAAATAGAAGTGGCTGTTTTTTCTATAAGTTGACGGCTTCGTTCGTAAAAATTGAGGCCCATTTCCGCCCCGGGGAACCCCTGCCGTCGCGGTGACCCTTGCAGTTCCGAGTGGCTTCCGGGCGGGCCAGCATTTCTCACTAACCAGAATCGGCGACATCAACATGACCCTTGCCGAAAAGTACGGCCCACGGGACACAGAAGGCCGGGTGAAGCGGCCCCGGCAACCAAGCTGTCCATGCCATTACTCGTCGCTTAATGTATCATTAGGATAGAGCAATTGTCAACCGGGTTGCCCCGGGGCGATCAGGTACGATCACCGCCTCGCTCCGACGTCGTATCGAGGAGGGTTGGTCTGCGCCCGCGCGTGACCGCGACGGCGAGATTCAGAATCGATGACTAACCTCTGCCGATACACGCTGTGGGAATTCCCAAGGAGGTCGCTTACACCATGAGGAAATGCCCTCATTGCGCTGAGGAGATCCAGGACGACGCCAGACTCTGCCGATGGTGCCACGCTGACGTCAGTGTCCCGCCTTCCACTGATGCCCCGCCGTCGACCAGCGGCAAGGCAATCGCCAGCCTCGTTCTCGGGATCATGCCGGTAATACCGCTGCTGGGCAGTATCGTTGCCGTTGTCTTGGGTCACCGCTCCCGGGGAGAGATTCGCCGCAGCCGGGGCCGTCTGAAGGGCGAGGGCCTGGCGCTCGCCGGCTTGATTCTCGGCTATGTCGGCATCGTCCTGGTCATCGCCGCGGTCGCGATTCCGAACCTGCTGCGGGCAAGGATGGCCGCCAACGAGGCTTCCGCCCTGGCCTCTCTTCGAACCATCAATGCGTGTGAGGTCAGGTACGCAGCGGCGTACCCCAAAGGTTACTCGCCGGATCTGAGAGCCCTTGGTCCGCCGGTTGCCGGAGTGCCGAGCGCCGAGGCGGCGGGCTTGCTGGACGGCCTCCTCGCGGCCGGCGCCCGATCCGGCTACCTCTTTAGCTATCAAGCGGGGGAACTGGATTCGGACGGCCGCATTACTGCTTACACGGTACGCGCCGACCCGGTGCGGCCCGGCAACACCGGAGTGAGGCACTTCTTTACCGATCAGACGAACGTCATCCGGGTCGAACCGGAGGCGCAAACCAACGCTGGCAGCTCTCCGGTCGGGCGGTAGCACTGCGCTTTGCCGTCATCCCCGCGCAAGCGGGATCCATGTTTTAGACAAACCCTTCCTGTGCTTCGGGGCCACGCCCAGGGTTCCGCGATGGATTCCCGCTTCCGCGGGAATGACCCGTGTCTGTGCCTTCACCACTTTCTCCGTTGAGAGTCACCCCCGCGAAGGCGGGGGTCCATGCTTTTCGGGCATCGCGTCTTCGTTCGCGATTCCCAAGACGGTCCAAAGAGCTACCATGAGCGGTTGGAATGAGACGCCAGTACTGCGTTTACATCCTCGCCAGCAAGCCGAATGGAACCCTCTATGTCGGGGTTACGAATAACATCGCGCGCCGCACTTGGGAGCACCAGCGCGGGCTCGTGGAAGGCTTCACGACGAAATACCACGTCCACCGTTTGGTTTACTGCGAGGCCTTCTCGCGGCCTCAGGATGCCATTCTGCGAGAGAAACGAATCAAGAAGTGGAATGGCGCCTGGAAGATCGCTCTCATCGAGGCCACGAATCCCAATTGGGAGGATCTATCGCCAACTTTGATGGACATCTCATAACAAGGGCTGGATTCCCGCTTCCGCGGGAATGACTGCATGCTGAAAAGGTGCGAAGGCCCCGAAATGCCCGCTTGCGTGGGAATGACCACATATTGAAAGGCGCGAGGGTCCCGAAATGGATTCCCGCTTTGTGGGAATGAGCGCGTAGCGGAATGTGCGAACTAGCCCAAATGACGCCCGCCCGGTACTCATGGCTGGTGTGCCTCATTATCCAGCCGATTCGGTAGTCGAGATCCTGTCGCGCCGCCCCTCACTCGCTGACGACGGAGGAAACCCGCTCGACGGTGAGCGGTTCGGCGCTTGGGTAGAAGTACCCTTGAAACGAGAGGGCGAGGTTGACGAGTGCGATCATCACCGGAACCTCCACGAGGGGCCCGATCACAGCGGCGAAGGCGGCTCCGGAGTTGATGCCAAACACCGAGACTGCCACCGCGATCGCCAGTTCGAAATTGTTGGAAGCGGCCGTAAAAGAAAGGGTCGCGGTGCGGGAGTAGTCTGCGCCCAACTTCTTGCCCATGTAAAAAGACACCAGAAACATCAACACGAAGTAGATCAAGAGCGGGACGGCGATCCGCAGGACGTCCAAGGGCAGGCGCACGATGTAGCCTCCCTTGAGGGAGAACATGACCACGATGGTAAACAGCAGGGCGATCAGCGTCAGCGGGCTGACGCGCGGCACGAAGTTCCGGCGATACCAATCCTGCCCTTTGGCGCGAACCAAGAGGGCGCGAGTGGCAAAGCCGGCGAGAAAGGGAACTCCCAGATAGACAAAGACGCTCCGGGCAATCTCGGCCATGGACACATGGACGACCGCGCCTCGCAAGCCGAGCGCGGCGGGGAGCACGGTGATGAAGACCCAGGCGTACAAGGAGTAGAAAAGGACCTGGAAGATGGAATTGAAGGCCACCAGACCGGCCGCATAGTCGGTATCGCCTTGGGCCAGTTCGTTCCAGACGATGACCATGGCGATGCAACGGGCGAGGCCGATCATGATCAGCCCTGCCATGTATTCCGGATATCCGCGCAGGAAAACGATAGCCAGCACAAACATCAGGACCGGCCCCACCAACCAGTTCTGCAGCAGGGAAAGACCAAGAACGCGCCGGTTGCGAAAAACCTCGAGCAATTCCTCGTATCGGACCTTGGTGAAAGGCGGATACATCATGAGGATCAATCCGGCCGCAATCGGAATGGAAGTCGTGCCGATATTGAAGCGATTCAGAAACGGCACCACTCCAGGCACGAGCCATCCCAGCCCGACGCCGGCGGCCATGGCGGCGAAGATCCAGGCGGTGAGATAGCGGTCCAGAAAACTGAGGCGACGGGTGGTGTTCATTTTCGACCTCCGAGACGCGGCCAGCCTCCGGCGAGGCCGGGCGCTATTCGTCGGCGCCGGACTTTGTCATCCGGCCGATGCTGTCGAGTTGCCGCTGCAGGGCCAGGCTGTCGAGGCTTCTGAGCGGCAGGGAGAGAAAGAGGCTGATGCGGCGATCGAGCATCACAAACGCCCGGCGAAACGCGCGCTCCACTTCGGATTCGCTCCCCTCGACCGCGGCCGGATCGGGAACGCCCCAGTGGGCGGTCATCGGCTGTCCGGGCCAGACCGGGCACACTTCGCGGGCGGCGTTATCGCAAACCGTGAAGACAAAGTCGAGTTGGGGCGAATCGGGCAGAGCGAACTCATCCCAAGGCTTGCTGCGCAAACCTGCAGTGGGGATGCGGGCCATTTCGAGCTGCTTCAAGGCTTGGGGCCGGACCTTTCCGGTGGGTTGGCTTCCGGCGCTGTAGGCGGTGAAGTGAGGCTTGCCTTTGAAGTTCAGAATAGCCTCGGCCATGACGGAGCGCGCCGAGTTGCCGGTGCAGAGGAACAGGACGTTGTAGTGTCCTTTCATTGTGGTCACCGCCTGCCGGCTGTGGAACGGTCCTCAATCTCGCCGCGTTCGAGCGACGCCGGCTTGGCCGCCCGGATGAAGGCGCTCATGAACTTGCCATCCACCAGGGGCGCTATGGCCTCCACATCGACGCCAGAGGCGGCGAGCAATTCGCCGGCGTCCTGGGCGCGATAGATCCGGGTGGGCTCGATCTCGATCTGCTCGAATCCGGCGGCGGCGAGCTTGCTGCGGTACTGATCGTCGCGGAGCGCGCCGGCCACGCAGCCGGCCCAGAGCAGCACGCTCTGGCGGATTTCGGGGGCGATCTCGCCGCGGGTCACGACGTCGGAGACCGCCAGGCGGCCGCCCGGTCTCAAGACGCGAAAGGCTTCCTGCAAGACGCGGTCCTTGTCAGCCGAAAGGTTGATGACGCAGTTCGAGATGATCACGTCGACCGAGTTGTCGGGCAGGGGAATGTGCTCGATCTCGCCCTTGAGAAACTCGACGTTTTCGACGCCCGCTCTGCGCTGGTTTTCGCGGGCGAGCGCCAGCATCTCGTCGGTCATGTCGAGGCCGTAGGCCTTGCCGGCGGGCCCGACCCGCCGGGCCGAGAGCAGCACGTCCACGCCGCCGCCCGAGCCGAGATCGAGCACGACCTCGTCAGGATTCAGCTTCGCCAGGGCGGTGGGATTGCCGCACCCCAGCGAGGCCAGCATCGCTTCCGCCGGGACCTCGGCCGCCTGCGCGGAGTCGTAGAGATCGAAAGTGACGGGATCGTAACCGATGCCGCTGGTAGCTCGGCAGCAGGCTGAGCCGCCGCTCACCACCCGCAGGGCCGCCTGGCCGTACTTCTCCCGGACCACGGTTTTGATATCGGTATCGCTCATAGAGGCTCCTCTGTCAGCGGCACAGCCGCACGATGGCCTGCGGCTTGACGGCCCGGTTGCGCGTGCAGCACTCGGCGTAAAGGAATTGCAGCAGCTCTTCGAGGGCCTGGGTGTTGGCCGTGTACCGCAGGAAGGTGCTCTGACGGCGTACGTTCACCAGGCCCTCCTGCTTGAGTTTCTCGAGGTGATGGGAAAGGGTGGAGTTTGGAATCTCCAGTTCGGACTGAATCTCGCTCACCACCAGGCCGTCCGGATGCGCCGAGAGCAGCAAGCGGATGATCCGCAGCCGGGGTTCGGCGCCCATGGCCGAGAGCATGTCTGCGTACCGGGCTACCTTCTCGAGACTCTTCGGGCTGGACGCCGGCGCCATATATTTCGATAATTGCAGAAATACGGGAAGATGTCAAGGGCGGGAAAAGGCCGCTTTCCCGGCTTCAGACGGTCTGGCGGGCGCGCACCAGGTTCAGGAACTCCTCGCGGGTCTGGGCGCTGTCGCGGAAGACGCCCAGCATGGCGGAGGTCACGGCCACGGAGTTCTGCTTCTCGACGCCCCGCATGATCATGCAGAGGTGGCGGGCTTCGATCACCACCCCGACGCCCTGGGGGCGCAGCTTCGTCATGATGGTCTCCGCGATCTGGGTGGTCAGCCTCTCCTGCACCTGCAGGCGGCGGGCAAAGACGTCGACCAGGCGGGGAATCTTGCTCAAGCCGATCACTTTGCGGCGGGGAAGATAGGCCACGTGGCAGCGCCCGAAGAAAGGCAGCAGGTGGTGCTCGCACAGGCTGAAGATTTCGATGTCGCGGACGATGACCATCTCGTCGTAGCCGACCGAGAAGAGGGCGCCGTTGAGAACCTTGTCGACGTCCTGATGGTAGCCGCTGGTGAGGAAGCGGAGCGATTTGGCGACACGCAGGGGGGTGCGAAGCAGGCCGTCGCGCTGGGGGTCCTCGCCGAGCTCGCGCAGAATCCCTTCGAAAGCGGTCTCGATGGCGTCGGGGTGGGGAGCGCCTGGCGCGAGAATGTTGCGGCGGGTTGCCGTGCTGCGTTTCGGTTTCATAGCTTGCTCGTGCAGTTCAAGGTCGGTGGCGAATCCAGAGAGTCCCTCATCCCGCGCTACGCCCCACCCTCGTACTCGAAGAAATTCGAGCGCGTCTCTTCGACGCGTACCCGGCGGAGCCGCGCGCCCGCGGCGAGATCGGACTCCGCAGGCCAACGGCCGGCCAGGCGATCGTAGATCGCGAGGCAGAGGTTCTCGGTGGTGGGCACGCAGTCGCGAAAATCCTCGACATCGAGATTCAGATGCTTGTGGTCGAAGCGCTCCAGAACCTCGCGCTCGACGAGGCGGTCGAGCGCTACGGGGTCGATCACCCGGCCGGTGCGCGGGTCGACGTTGCCCTCCACCGTCACTTCCACCACGTAGTCGTGCCCGTGGCCGCGCGGATTATTGCACTTGCCGTAGAGGCGCGCGTTCTCCGCCGCGCTCAAGGTCTCTTGGTGAAGGCGATGAGCGGCAGACAGACGGTAGCGGCGGGTCAACTGGACCATCACTTTCCATAGTAATCGACGTAGAGGTCGGGGGTCTCGTAAAGCCGCACACGATGGAGATGTCCGGCGGCGATCTTGGGCTCCAGGCGCTTCCACACCTCGATGGCAATGTTCTCCGGGGTGGGAATCAAGGTGCGAAAGGCCGGGACCTCTTCGTTCAGGAACCGGTGATCCATGGCCTCCATCACCTCGGCCTCGATCACTCTCTTGAGATCCTTGAGGTCCATCACCATGCCGGTGCGCGGGTCGAGCTCGCCTGCCACCGTCACTTCCAGGGTGTAGTTGTGCCCATGACCGTGAGGATTGTTGCATTTGCCGAACAGGCGGAGATTCTCCTCCGGGCTTAGCTCCGGGTTGTGGTAGAAGTGCGAGGCGGAAAAGTCCGCCCGGCGCGTCACATAAATCATCGCTTCTTTCCTAGAGGACAGCCCAAAGCGGCCCCTGATCACAGCGCGGCCGACCGGGTGGAGTACTGCCGGCCTTTCCAGCTTACCGATCCCAGCCAGCGGTGGGCCAAGGTCGATTCGATGAGCAGCGCGCTGAACAGGGCGGCGCCCACGATCCCGTAGTTGGCCAGATGCGGCTCAAAGCCCAGGCGCGCCAGCTCGCGGCCGTAGAAGACCCGGCGAGCGGCGGCGATCGCCAGGCAGGCTGCGCCGATCGCTACCAGCCCGAGGCTTCTGGCGGCAAGCCCCAACAGCAGGCCGAGCGGCACGGCGAGGGGCGGCGCCAGGTCTACAAACCAGACTCGGGCAAAGGTGGAGAGCACCTGGATCAGCGAGCGGTCCCAAAGCAGGTAGAGGTTCTTGCGCCAGCCGTCCCAGAGGGCGCCGAAGCGATCGTACATGCGCGCCCTCACCCAGCCGTTGCCCGGAAGAAAGAGAATGCGGCCGCCCTGGTTCTTCACGCGCCGCGCCAGCGCCACGTCCTCGAGAATCTCGGCGTGGACGGCTTCGTGGCCGCCCGCCGATTCGTAGACCGGCCGCCGAATCAAGACGTACTGCCCGTTGGCGGCGGCGTCCGTGGACTTCGGATCGTTGACCCGGTCAAAGCGGTAGCGGCGCGCCAGTTCGGCGAAGACAAACGGGATCACCGCCTTCTCCCACCAGGTCGGCGTCTCCTGGGCCGGAGAGAGCGAGACCAGATCGGCGTGCTCGCGGCGCGCCCGGTCGAGCACTTGCCCCAGGCTTCCGGGCCGGTGTTCGGCATCGGCATCGGTGAAAAGGAGCCAGTTGCCGGAGGCTTCGCGCGCTCCGATGGCGAGCGCGTTCGCCTTGCCGAGCCAGCCCGCGGGCGGCTCTCCGACCCGCAGGACCCGAAGCCGCGGAATCTCGCCCTGGAGGGAGCGCAGGATCTCCGGAGTCGCATCTTGCGACTGATCGTCGACCACGATGATTTCCGAGACCTCGGCCTGCTCCGCCACCGAGCGCACGGCGCGCGCGATGTTGGTCTCCTCATTCCGGGCCGGGATGACGGCGGAAATACGATCAGGGGCCATAAAATGTCGGGAGGAGGATCGGACTCGTGCCCGGCCCTCGGGGGCGCCAGGCCCACCTGGACAGTCGATCCGTCTGTGCCTGCCAAGATTGATTATAATAAAGGGGCGCGCGATGAGCAAAAAACTGCTGGTCTACCTGATTCCTTCCTTGATCGTCGGCGCGGTGGCTTGGTTCGCCCTGCGGCCCTCCGGCGCTCACGCCGTGCGAGTGGGCGAGGCGGTTCCGGATTTCAACCTGCCTCTGCTGACCGGCCCGTCGGGACGAACCGTGAGCCTCGCGGATTTCCGGGGCCGCGTGCTGGTGCTCAATTTCTGGGCCACCTGGTGTCCGCCGTGCGTCGAGGAAGCTCCCAGCCTGGAGGCTTTCGCCGAGCGTGTCCGTCCGCTGGGCGTGGAGGTGATCGGCGCCAGCGAATGCTACGACTGCTCCAAGGACGAGGACCCGGCGACGCTGACCGCCTTCATCAACAAGTTCAGCATCACCTATCCCATCGCTCGCGACGCTTCGCGCGCCCTGGCGACCCGCTACGGGACGCTGCAGTTTCCCGAGACCTACATCATTGACCGTCATGGACGCCTGGCGGAGAAGATCATTGGGGCCTGGGACTGGAACGACCCGCGAATGCTGTCCTTCGTCCGCGAACTCGCCCAGCCGGGCCGGCAACTGGCGTCGAATTGACCGAGACCGCGTCTGGAACCCGTCCGCGGCCGGCGCATCCCTTAGAGTGAGGCCGCAGCATTCCCATGCCACCGAGCCCTGAGGATCACGTCAAAGCGACCAGCTCCGCTCGCGAGCCCCGAACCCACTCCATCGACCCGGTCTGCGGGATGACCGTCGACCCTCAGGGAGCGGCGGGCCAATACGAGTACGGCAATCAGACTTACTACTTTTGCTGCCGCGGCTGTCTGACCAAGTTTCAAGCCGAGCCCGAAAAGTACCTCGGGCCAAAGCCCGCGTCGCGCCATGCTTCCGGTCCTGCCGGACTGGTCACGCTCGGCCCCGCAACCGCCCCGAAGGCCGCGGGTCAGATCGCCGCACAACCTGTCCCGCGCGCCCGGGAGGAGCGGGGCGGCGAGTGGGTGTGCCCGATGCACCCGGAGGTTGTGAGCGACCGGCCCGGGTCGTGCCCGATCTGCGGGATGGCTCTGGAGCCGCGCATCGTAACGGTCGAGGAGGAAGCGAATCCTGAACTCGCCGTCATGACGCGCCGGTTCTGGGTGAGTGTGGCGCTGACGGCGCCGGTCGTTTTTCTCGGCATGGCGGGCATGATGCCGGCCGTCGCGCGTCTGCTCCCTGAAGCCAGCCGGAGCTGGCTCGAACTGGCGCTCGCGACTCCGGTGGTGTTGTGGGGCGGCTGGCCTTTCTTCGAGCGCTGCTGGGCATCGATCGTCCACCGCAGCCCCAACATGTTTACTCTGATCGCGCTCGGCACGGGCGCGGCCTATCTCTACAGCCTCGTGGCCACGGTGGCGCCGGGTCTGCTGCCGCCGACTTTTCATGAGCCCGGCGGAGGCGTGCCGGTCTACTTCGAGGCGGCGGCCGGCATCACGACCCTGGTGCTGCTCGGACAGGTGCTCGAGTTGCGCGCTCGCAGCCAAACGTCGAGCGCCATCCGGGCCTTGCTCGGACTGACGCCGAAGACGGCGCGCCGCCTGGCGGCCGACGGCCGGGAGGACGACGTCCTGCTGGAGACGGTCGAGGTGAGTGACCGGCTGCGCGTGCGGCCGGGCGAACGCGTTCCGGTGGACGGGACCGTGCTCGAAGGACGGAGCTCCGTCGATGAATCGATGCTCACCGGCGAGTCCATTCCGGTCGAGAAGGAGCCGGGCGCGCGGGTGTCGGGCGGTACGCTGAACGGCAACGGCACTCTGGTGATCCGCGCCGAGCGGGTAGGTCAGGAGACCCTGCTGGCCCAGATCGTCCGACTGGTGGGCGAGGCGCAGCGCAGCCGCGCCCCCATCCAGCGCCTTGCCGACCGGTTTTCGGCGTGGTTTGTGCCGGGCGTCGTCCTGGCCGCGGTGATCACCTTCATCGTGTGGGCGCTCGCCGGACCCGAGCCGCGCCTGGCCCACGCCTTGGTCAATGCCGTGGCCGTACTGATCATCGCCTGCCCGTGCGCGCTCGGCCTGGCCACGCCGATGTCGATCATGGTCGGCACGGGACGCGGGGCGCGCGCCGGCGTGCTGATCAAGGAGGCTGAGGCGCTCGAAACGCTGGCGAAGGTTGACACGCTGGCCGTCGACAAGACCGGGACGCTGACGGAAGGCCGGCCCCGGCTGGTCAAGGTGCTGCCGCTCGGCGGCTTCAGCGAAGACGAGATCCTGAGTCTCGCCGCGAGCCTCGAACAGGCCAGCGAGCATCCTCTGGCGGCAGCCATTACGGCGGCCGCCCGCGCCCGAGGTTTGGACCTGATGCCGGTCGAGGATTTTCGCGCTCTGACCGGGAAGGGAATCATGGGCCGCGTCGGCGGACGCGCCGTCGCCTTGGGCAGCCTCGACCTGCTCGACCAGGCCGAGGTGCATCCGGAAGAGCTGGAAACGCTGGCGGCGAGCGCCGAAGCCTTGCGCGCGCAAGGTCAAACGGTGATGTTCGCCGCCGTGGACGGCCGCCGCGCAGGTCTGCTGAGCGTCGTGGATCCCATCAAGGCTTCCACTCCCGAGGCGTTGAGGCTCCTGCGCCAAGACGGCCTGAAGATCGTGATGATCACCGGCGACAATCCCACCACCGCAAAGGCGGTGGCTCACGAGCTCAGAATCGACGAGTTCGAAGCCGGAATTCCGCCGGCCCGGAAGCACGAAGTGGTCATGCGGCTTCAGGCCGAGGGGCGAGTGGTGGCGATGGCGGGCGACGGCATCAACGACGCGCCCGCGCTGGCGCAAGCCGACGTCGGCATCGCCATGGGCACGGGCACGGATGTCGCCATGGAGAGCGCGGGCATTACGCTGGTGAAAGACGACCTGCGCGGCATCGTGCGGGCTCGCCGCCTGAGCCGGTCCACCCTGCGCAATATCCGCCAGAACCTCTTTTTCGCCTTCATCTACAACTCGCTCGGGATTCCGCTCGCGGCCGGCGTGCTCTACCCGGTTTTTGGCCTGCTCCTGAGTCCTGTGGTGGCGAGCGCGGCCATGACCTTCAGCTCCGTCTCGGTGATCAGCAACGCTCTGCGATTGCGCCGCCTCGAGCTGTAGCAGGCACGGGAAAATCCTCCCGATCTGTCATTCCCAGGAGTCATAAGCGACGAGGAATCTCGGTATTTCCTTCATTTCATAAATGCCGAGATGCTTCGCTCCGCTCAGCATGACAGGCTTCAAACGTGTCGCACTAATCTACGTTACGCGACACTAGACCGACTGCGAGAGATCATTCTCGGCCACGAGATGGGCCGTGCCATTGGATTCGACAGCCGGCGTGAACGACTTCTTCCCGCGCCGCATGGCCACAATCCCGGTTCGCACCATTTCCAGCACACCGTAAGGACGAAGCACTTCGAGCAAGCCGTCAATCTTGTCTTCGGCGCCCGTGATTTCGATGGTGAGAGATTCCGGCGCCACGTCGACCACTCGCGCGCGGAACACAGCGGCCAGCTCCAAGACGTGGGAGCGGGCCTCGTGCTGCGCCGACACCTTGATCATGGCGAGATCGCGCACGATGGCCGCCTCGTGGGTGATGTTCTCCACCAGGAGGACGTTGACCAGCTTGTAGAGATTGGCCTCGATCCGCCGGGCTTGGTCCGGATCCGCATCGGCGGTGATGGTCATGCGCGAGACTTCGGGGTTCTCGGTGCGACCCACGGTCAGCGAATCGATGTTGAAGGCGCGGCGGCGAAACAGCGACGCCACCCGCGTCAGCACCCCGGGCTTGTTTTCAACGTGGACGACAAATGTGTTCATCATGTTGGTAAAGCCGAAAATGGAAACTCCAAACTGGAAAGTCGAAAATCGAAGTTCGCAACTCGCGACTTTCAGTCCTTGTTCGGAGCTAGCTCGGCTCGAACTTTCTCTTTTCGATTTTCGATTCTTCAGTCTGCTGCCGTTTCCTCCAGCGGGTTGGGCCGGCGGATCATCTCGTGCAGCGCGGCTCCGGCCGCGACCATCGGATAGACGGAATCCTCCTGCTCCACCTTGAAGTCGATCAGGACGGGGCCGGGGTGCAGGCGGGCGGCCTGGACCGCCGGAATCACCTGGGAGCGCTCGGTGACCACCGCCGTGCGGATGCCGTACGCCTCGCCCAGCTTGGCGAAGTCCGGGTTGAGCAGGGGCGTGGCCGCATAATTGCGCTCGTAGAAGAACTCCTGCCACTGGCGCACCATGCCCAGATAGCCGTTGTTGATGATGGCGATGTTGACCTTGAGATTCTCCTGGACGATAGTCGCCAGCTCGGCCATGGTCATCTGGAAGCCGCCGTCGCCCACCACCACCCACACCTCGGCCTCGGGCCGCGCCACTTTGGCGCCGATGGCAGCCGGCAAGGCGAAGCCCATGGTGCCGAGCCCGCCGGAGGTAATCAGCGAGTAGGGCTCCTCGTGCTTGTAGTACTGCGCTTCCCACATCTGGTGCTGGCCCACGTCCGTCACCACCACGGTCTTGGTGTCGCGAGTCTCCCGCCACAGATCGTTGATCACGTGGGCGGCATAGAGATGCCCGTTGTCGGGCAGGTTCTGGATGTCGCGCACGGCGGAATCGCCCTTGAGGCGGTCGATATAATCACGCCACTCGCCGCAGTCGGTGGGCTTGATCTGGGGCAGGAGTTCGCGCAGAACCTCGCGGACGTCGCCGATCAAAGCCACGTCCACCTTGACGTTCTTGTTGATCTCCGCCGGATCGATGTCCAGGTGGATCTTCTTGGCGCCCGGCGCGTAGGTCTTCAAGCTCCCGGTGACGCGATCGTCAAAACGCATGCCGACGGCGATCAGCAGGTCGGCATCCTGGATGGTGTGGTTCACCCAGGCCTCGCCGTGCATTCCCATCATGCCCAGGTTCAGCGGGTGAGAAGCCGGCAGAGCGCCCAGGCCGAGGAGCGTCATGGCCACCGGAATCCCCGTACGCTCGGCCAGTTCGCGGGCCTCGCGCATCGCGCCCGAAACCAGGATGCCGTGCCCGGCCAGAATCAAGGGGCGCTTGGCCTGGTGGATGAGTTCGAGCGCCTGGGCGTACTCCTTGGAAGTCGGCGAAAGATCGGGACGATAACCCGGCAGTTGCGGCTTGGCGGCCTCCCAATCGAACTCGCAGGCGGTTTGCTGCGCGTCCTTGGTGATGTCGACCAGCACCGGCCCCGGCCGGCCCGACCGGGCCACATAGAAGGCTTCGCGGATGGTTCGCGCCACTTCGCCGGCGTGCGTCACCAGATAGTTGTGCTTGGTGATCGGCAGGGTGACGCCGGTGATGTCGGTCTCCTGAAAGGCGTCGGAGCCGATCAGCTTGCTGCCCACCTGGCCAGTGATGCAGACGATGGGCGAGGAATCGAGCATCGCCGTGGCGATGCCCGTGACCATGTTGGTGGCGCCCGGTCCCGAGGTGGCGACGGCGACTCCAACCTTTCCGCTGGCGCGGGCGTAGCCGTCGGCCATGTGGGTGGCGCCCTGCTCGTGGCGCACCAGCACGTGATGAATCGTGCTGTGCTTGAGCGCGTCGTAGGCCGGCAGGATCGCGCCGCCCGGGTAGCCAAAGACGTGTTCCACGCCTTCGCGCTCCAGGCATTGCCAAAGGATCTCGGCTCCGGTCTTGGTCATGACTGCCTTCCCTCTCGTTATCTTCGACGCCGCGCTCTATCGGCAAACGCGAGTCGCGACGTGACGCTAAGCATACAATAAAACCACATCCACGATAGCCTACCTACCGGTCGGTAGGTCAAGAAATTTATTAGAGCCGCTTGGGGCGGCTGCGCGCCCAACGACGACAGCTTAAGAAGAAGCCTTCGAGATCGGGAACGTTTTCGCGGACCAGCGGGTGCCGGAGTCTGCATGTTCCGGCCCAGGTTAGGTTCGTTTTGGTTCGTTTAGGTTCGTTTGGGTACGCATCCCAACAGCTACACTGATTCCAAATGACTTATTCGACTACGCGCGGGTCGAAATCTGGGTTCGTTCGGGTTCGTTTTAGGTTCGTTTTTCGACCTCTTTGTTGATTCTAAATAACTTCTTAGGTTCGTTTTTGCATTTTTTCACCCGGGGGGGGCCCCCTCGGGAAAAAGAGCGCCACGGCAGCCTGGCCGACCCCCTGCGAGCCTGCCACCCTGCGACTGAGCCCAGGACTCTCTCCGTGGCGGCGCATTGCTGAACCGCTTCGCATCCGCTATCCCCCAGGGTTCGGCCGCCCTCATTTCTAGCATGGAAACCACGCCAATACGCCGAGTCGAAGCGGCCTTCAATTCGGTCGCCCGACGCCTGCGACCGATCTGCGGGCTATGGCCTGTTCGAATCATGCGATTAGTAACGCCCTAGTATCTGTCGGAACTAGGCTTCTGTCAAGTGAATGCCGAAGTTTGACTGCCGCGACGCCTTGATCGACCTCCTCTCAAGTCCAACCCTTTGGCCTCGCCGGGTGTGTTATGCTTGGCTTTTCCGGGGGGAAATAGCCCGCCATGACGTTTCTGAACACTCGCTACCGCCTTACGCGCAGCCTCACCACCGAGGAACTTGAAGGGCTCGGCAAACTCTCGACCCTTTACGGGATTCTGGGACTCAACTTCGAAGGCGAGGACCTCCTCGTCGAGTACGACGCCTCGCGGATTCACGAGGCCGAGGTGCTGGCTGCCGTCCGCCGGGCGGGTATTCCCGTGGCCGCCGAGAAGCCGATTCCGCCGGGCGGTTTCGACTATACGGGCGAGTTCAAGGATTTTGCCTGGCCGACCTCGGGCGTGAGCCCTGCCAACCAGAAGAACTGAAAGCGGATTAGACGACCCTTGCACATCAGCGTCTCCTTCCGGATTCGCGGAGCCCTGCTGGCGGCATCACTCGCGCTGACCCTCTCTCTGCGCGCCGCCGACAAGCCTCCGCTCACCCTGGACGAGTTCTTCAATTCGGTGGACATCAGCGCCGTCCGGCTCGCACCGGACGGCCACGCGGTGGCGATTGAGACCACCCGGCCGGATTGGGATCACAATCGCTACCGCTCCGACCTCTGGCTCTACCGCGATGGCAGCAACCCGGCCGGCCCCAGCGGCCTGGTTCCTCTTACCCAGTCGGGGCACGACTCAACGCCGGAGTGGTCGCCCGACGGCCGCTGGATCGCTTTTCTTTCCGATCGCGCCGCTCCCGCGCCTCCGCCGCCTCAAGCCGAAGCGTCCAAAGCGGACGACCCCGACGACGATTCCGCCGGCGACCCGGAAAGGCTGGAGCAGGTTTGGGTGATTGCGGCCGGCGGCGGCGAGGCGTTTCCTGTCACCCACAACCAGGAAACCGTCCACGACTTCGCCTGGTCGGCGGACTCGCGGCTGATCTACTTTGCCACTCGCAGCCCCCTGACCTCCGAGCAACAGGCCGCCCAAAAGAAAGAGTGGAACGATGTGATCCGGTTCCGCGAGTCGGAGCGAGGCGATACCCTTTTTGCCGCCGATGTGGCGGCGCTGATCGGCCAGCTCGCGGGGCCGCTTTCCGCGCCCCCGGAGCCGCAAAAATTGGCCACCACGCCCTGGCGCGTCGAGAAGCTCACGGCTGCGCCGGACGGCCATCACCTGGTGTTCTCGACCGATTCGCGCTCCGAGCGCCAGGAGTCGCTCGACGCTTACAACCTGGAGCTTGTGGACCTGCCTTCGGGCGCCGTCCACCTGCTGAGCCACACCCAGGCTCTCTACGAGCATCCCGCCTGGTCCCCCGACAGCCGGCGAGTGTTCTTTTCGGTCCTGAACGGCTCGGTGGAGAAGTCCTACGAAGATGTGCAGCAGCGCGTCTATTCGGTGGAGATCGCCGACGGGCCGGCGCCGGGCGGCGCTCCTGCCAAGGCCCACACGCGCTGGGGCGCGAATTTCCGGGGAGCTTTGACCGACTACGACGTGCTTCCGGCGGGCGGTTTGCTACTCGCCGGGCGCGAAGGCACCGAGGTGCAGCCCTACACCCAGCCTGACCCTGCCTCCGATCTTTCGCGGCAGCCGGGCCGGCCGGGCGCCTACGAGAACCTCTCCACCGCCCTCCATTCCCCGCGCGTCGCCTTTGTTTACTCTTCGCTCCAGGAGCCCGCCGAGGTCTATCTGGCCGAAAGCTCCGGGCAGATCGACAAGGCCCGGCCCATCACCTCCTTCAACCGCCTCTTTGCCGCGCGCGCCCTCCCGGAGGGCAAGCCTTACCGCTGGAAGGCCGACGACGGCACAACCGTGGAGGGAATGCTGATCTACCCGCCGGGCAAGTTCGGAGCTACGCACCTCCCCACATTCACGCTGATTCATGGCGGTCCCGAGGACGCGGACGGCAATCACTTCGAGGCCGACTGGTATCAGTGGGCCGCCTTGGCCGCGACCGACGGCTGGCTTGTTTTTGAGCCCAACTACCGGGGATCGGTCGGATACGGCGACGCCTTCGCCCTGGGGGTCATCGGGCCCATCGTCTCGCGTCCCGGCAAGGACATCCTGGAGGGTGTCGACCAACTGGTGCGCGACGGCATCGCGGATCCCGATCATCTCACCGTGGGCGGCTACAGCTACGGCGGCTACATGACCAATTGGTTGATCACCCAGACCACGCGTTTCAAAGCGGCGGTCTCGGGTGCGGGCGCGTTGGAACACACGGCCAACTGGGGCAACGACGACACCTCCATGGACGACGCCTACTTTCTGGGCGGCGTTCCCTGGAAAGCGGCCGCCAATTACAACGCCGAGGCCGCGATCTGGCGATTCGACAAGGTCACCACGCCCACCCACGTAGTGGGCGGCGCCGACGACGTTCGCGTCTACGTGGGCGAAGATTACCTTCTCGAGCGCGCTCTTTACACGCGGGGCATTCCCACCAGCCTTCTGATCTTCCCGGGCGAGGGACACTCGCTCGACAAGAACCCGTGGCACGGCAAGATCAAGGTGCGAGAGGAGCTGAAGTGGCTGGACAAGTACGGCAAGCCCTGAAGCGCCCAAGTCCGAGGAGTTCGCGACAGCTGACGAGGCCGGCTTGAATGCGCGGCGAGACTTTTCCGGCGGAGCAGGGACGGTTCCCCGAGACGCGAACCTCCGCCGTGCTCAGCCTGAAGCATGCGGACTCGGCGGTGCGCTCCGAAGCTTACGGCACCATCGTCTCAGCCTACTGGAAGCCGGTCTACAAGTACGTCCGCCTCAAGTGGAACGTCTCGAAGGAGGACGCCGAAGACCTCACCCAGGGATTTTTCGCGCGAGCCTTGGAGAAGCAGTTCTTCGGCTCTTACGACGCAGCCAAGGGAAGCTTCCGGACCTATTTGCGCACCTGCCTGGACCGGTTTGTTTCAAATGCCCGCGCCTCCGACCGGCGGATCAAGCGCGGCGGAGACTCGACAGCCTTCTCACTGGATTTCGACACCGCTGAAAGCGAGTTGCTCCGCCGCCAGCCTCAAGCTGATGAGTCTATCGAAGAGTATTTTCGCCAGGAGTGGGTACGCAGCCTGATGGGTCTGGCCGTCGAAGCCTTGCGGCAGAATTTCGAAGCCTGCGGGAAGCGGATCCACTTCCAGCTCTTCGAGCGCTATGATCTCCACCCTAACGATACCGCCCCGGCGAGCTACGACCAGCTAGCGCGGGAGCTCGGTCTTTCGGCAACCCAGGTGACCAATTTCCTGGCCGCCGCCCGGCGCGAGTTCCGCCGTATCGTGCTGGGCCAGTTGCGCGAAATGACCGCCAGCGAAGACGAATTCCGCAACGAGGCGCGGGCGCTGCTGGGGGTGAGGTAGCGGCTGGGCTTCAAGCCTGGGGACACCCAATTCACGAGGCCGCGTCGTGGCCCGTCATAGTACTATGTATGGCTGGAGTTACTTTCTTCGGAGTGGACCAGTGCTGTGGCCTATCATTCACAAGTTCCGCTCTATGCTTGCAGCGTCGGGATGACGCTTTCCGAGTTCTTATCGCGTTCCAGCCAGTTGGCTTCTCAACACTATTGGCCCGTTCAAGTAGTCTCTTATGACGACTCGGCGGGGAGTCGGTATGCAGCGATTTGGATTCAGAATCTGAGAAGCGCTCTGGCCACAATTCAAACCGGACTCAGTTCCAGCGCCTATCAACAGAAGTTCGACGATTTGAACCAGCAAGGTTACAAATTGCTCTGCGTGAGCGGTGTGTCTGCTGGCGGCTCCGAATACTCCGGCCTTTGGCAAGATGGCGGGTGGAAAGGTTTCACGGCGCGCCACGGACTTTCGGCGAACGATTATCAGAGCGAGTTCGACAAACTCTCCGCCGATGGTTATCAGTTGATATGGGTGAACGGGCATTCCAACGGGATAACTTCCAGCTACTCGGGAATCTGGTCGAAATTTGCTAGCGGCGCTCGACATGCTCACCACAATCTTCCGATCAGTGAATACCAAGGCGTCTACGACGCTTACAAAGCGGACGGCTATGGCATCGCCCAATTCAGTGCTCATCGCGTCAAATCGACCACTTATGTTGCCGCGATTTGGATCAAGCAGGACGGCTACAACCCTGCCGCTCGCCACAGCATGACCGAGTGTCAACTACAAAACGAACTCGAGCGACAGGCCTTCAACGATTACCGTCCCATTTGTATCACCGGCTACCTCGATTCGGGTGGCACCAAGTACGCGGGCATATGGGTTAAAAACTCCAGATCTTTTCTAAAACAGGGACGGATGGGCTCTGGTCTCGACTCGTTCGACACTGGAGTGAAAGACCAAATGCTGGCCGGCGGCATCACCGCAGCCTCGCTCGCGGTCTCGTACCAAGGGCGGTTGGTAATGGCCCGGGGATACGGCAATCTCACTGCGGAAGAAGAGCCTGTTTCTCCCACATCGATCTTTCGCGTCGCCAGCGTCAGTAAAGCTATTACAGGCACCGCGATCGTCAAACTGATCGAGCAAGGCAAACTTGACTACAACGACAAGCTGGTCGATCTGCTTGGCTGGCAAGATGCCGTGAAAGACAACCGTCTGAAATCCGTCACCGTCGATCAACTCTTACATCATGTTTCGGGATGGGACCCATCGGTCGACCCGATGTTCAACGATCAGACAATCGCTTCCGATCTAAAGATCTCTCTTCCGATCACGCAGGAGTCGATCTTCCGCTGGTTTGCTACCACGCAAATGCTGGATCACGCCCCTGGGACTTTCTACTCCTACAGCAACTACGGATTCATGTTGTTGGGAATGATCATCGAGCGCGTGGCTGGGCAGGAATATGAGGACTTTGTTTCCGAAAACCTTCTACTGCCGCTGGACATTCGCCGCATGCGCTTGGCGCGCACTGAATTCGCCGGTCGGTGGCCGGGCGAAGTTACCTATCATCACCCAAGGACCGTGCTTTTCCGAAACGTCATGGAGAAAGACTCGCCTGCTGACGCCATGGAAATGCACGGAAGATATAACTTTGTGAATATGGCTGCACACGGATCCTGGGTTGCTTCAGCCGTGGATTTAGTCAAATTCGCATCCGCTTTCGACAATGCTGCAACGTGCCCTATCTTGAACGCTTCGTCCGTCAACTCGCTCCTCGGCCGCACGCTACCACCTGCAGCAGCCAACGATACGTGTGGATGGAGCTACAAGGCAGGCTCGCCAAGCGAGAATTACAAAACCGGAAACTTTCATGGCACCGGAGCGATCATGTATCACCGCTCCGACGGGATCAACGTTGGGCTGATCTTCAACCGCACCACGGCCGAGCCACTTTCGCTTCCCTGCGGAGAGGACCCACCTGCTACGGCCGACTCGAAGACGCCGCTCGCGTGGAACACTTTCACGTTGGTCCGCAGCTGGATTGCAGGCGTCAAGACTTGGCCCTCGCTAGACATGTGGTCTGAATTCTTTTAAGGTCTGGGCCGATCAGATTGCAGAAAATATCCTAACGAAGTCTTCGACCTCAAACCGACGAGCACGTGCGCCGCGCTTCGAGGTCACTTTTTCTCACATGAGCTGGCTCTCTGATAAGACCATCGAGCGGCTGCGCGAATCGATCGAGACGCCGGACCTGACCGGCACGCGCTACGAGTTGGTTCGCGAACTGGGCCGCGGCGGGATGGGCGCGGTGTATCTGGCGCACGACACTGCTCTGGACCGTCCGGTAGCGATCAAGGTGCTTCACTTCCTCGATTCCAGTGGCAAGGCTGCCGCCCGCATGCAGGACGAGGCCAGAATCCTGGCCCGGCTCGAGCACCCCGGCATTGTTCCCATTCATGACGCCGGGGCCCTGCCCGATGGCCGTCCTTATTACGTAATGAAGGTGGTGCAGGGGCAGCGCCTCGACCAACTCCGCGACCGGCCGCAGCCGCTGTCTGAACTGCTCCGGATCTTCGTCCGCATCGCCGAGCCGGTCGCCTTCGCGCACTCGCAGGGCGTGATCCACCGCGATCTGAAGCCGCAGAACATTATGCTGGGGCCGTTCGGGGAGGTGCTGGTGCTCGATTGGGGGGTGGCGCAGGCGTGGGGCGGGCGCGATCCGGCCGGCACGGTGGTGGGGACTGCCGACTACATGGCGCCGGAGCAGTCGCGCGGAGCCGTCGACCTGATCGACGCCCGCAGCGACGTCTTTTCTCTGGGACGCATTCTGAGCTTCCTGCTGGCCGCCGGCGAAGGGGCGCCTTCCGGAGCTTCCCGAGCAGGGCCGGCGCCTCGCCAACACCAGCGCATTCCGGGGGCGCTGCGCTCGATCGTGGCCAAGGCGACCGCCGACGATCTCGCGGCCCGATATCCGGGCGTCCTGGACCTGGCCGCCGATGTCAGCCGCTACCTCGATGGCTTGCCCGTGAGCGCCCACCAGGAGACCCTGGTGGAGCGCGCAGGCCGGCTGCTTTCGCGGAACCGGACGTTGGTCGCTATCATCCTGGCCTACCTGCTGATGCGCCTGGCGCTCTTTTTTTTCATCCGGCGTTAAAGGAATCGCTCAAAGCGCGTAATAGAAGGCTGGGAGGATCAACATGAACAAACCCCTTTTCGGATTGCTGCTGGGCGGATTGCTGGGCATCTTCGACGGGCTGACCGCCTGGTTCACACCTGCCGTGCGTCCCGAAATCATCGGGATCGTGATGGGCTCCACGTTCAAAGGACTCGTGGTCGGCCTGTGCGCCGGCTACTTTGCCAAGAAGGTCAATTCCGTTCCCCTGGGCATTTTGTTCGGGCTGGCGGTGGGGATGCTGCTGGCCTTTGCCGTGGCCCAGATGCAGCACGGCTACTATTTCCAGATCATGCTGCCGGGGAGCATCCTGGGCGCAGTGGTGGGATTTGCGGCCCAGCGGTATCACCCTGAGCTGCGCGAAAAGGCAAGGTCCTGAGGCTCCCTTCCATCGTCTAAGAGCGGTGCGCCGTACTCAATCTCATCGAGGAGGACAAAAGCATGCCACGAGTGGTTCATTTCGATATCCCGGTTGATGATCCCGATCGCGCCTGCAAATTCTATCGCGAGGTGTTCGGGTGGAAGATCGAAAAGTGGGAGGGCGGAACGATGGATTATTGGCTGGCCAGCACCGGCGAGGGCGGGCCCGGGATCAACGGCGGCTTGGCGCGCCGCGGTGAGATGTATCAGGGGACCGTCAACACCATCGATGTGCCCTCGATCGACGACGCTATCGCCTCCATCGAGCAGCACGGCGGCAAGCTGGCGGGTCCCAAAACGCAGATCCCTGGGGTGGGACAGCTTGCCACCTGCGTCGATACCGAAGGCAATCTCTTCGGAATCCTGCAGTTCGATCAGGCTTCGAGCTGAGTAGTCCCGAACTCCACTTCGCTTATACCCGGATTCATCGGGGTGGTCTGCCGTCGGCAGCCCGGGATGGCGAGGGTTATTCGTATCGGAGCGCCACCATAGGATCGACCTTCGTGGCCCGGCGGGCGGGGATATAGCAGGCAATGAGCGACACCAGGCAAAGCAAGAATGTCACTGCCGCATAGGTCCACAGATCGCTTGTGGCGACGCCGAAGAGCACGCTTCTGAGGTAGCGGGTCAGCGCCAGCGAGATGGCGATCCCCACCGCCAGGCCCGCGAAGGTCAAAAGGAGCCCCTGGCCCACCACCAACCGCAATACTTGGGCCCGCTGTGCTCCTAGAGCCAGGCGAATGGCGATTTCATGGGTGCGCTGGCGCGTGGCGTAGCTGATCACCCCGTAGATGCCGACGGCGGCGAGGGCAAGCGCCAACAATCCAAAGGTACTGGCGAAGATCCCAGCAAGCCGTTCAAAAACGCTCCCAATCTGCATGCTCGACCTGAGAGTGGTCACGCCAAAGACGGGCAAATCGGCGTCGAGGTCGTGAACGGTCTTCTCCACCGCGGCGGCGTAACTCTGCGGATCGCCGTTCACCCGCACGTGAATCATCACCAGGCCGCGATATCGCTGGCAAAGGGGCTGGAAAAAGACCGGCTCCGGGGCATAGACCAAGCGGCGGTACTTGCCATTTCGCACCACTCCGACGACGGTAAACCACACCCCGCCTTCGCTGAACCGTTTGCCAATCGCGTCCTGCCCAGGCCAGTACCGGTTCACAAATTCCTCGTTCACGATGGCCACCAGCTGCGACTTCTCCGTGTCCTGCTCCGTGAAGTCGCGTCCGGCAATGAGGGGAGTGCGCATCGTGCGGAGGTAGTTTGGGCTGACAACGGCGCTGCTGACTTCCATGGATTCATCGGGCCGCGGCAAGTAGCCGTCGGGATGGACAGAGTCCGTATGAATGGTAAAGCTGAGAGGCGAGAAATCCGCCAAGGTCGCCGACTCAACGCCGGGCAAGGCCGAGAGCCTGGAGATCAGTTGCCGGTGGAAGGCGATGCCGCGATCGTCCGAATAGCCGAGGGACCCGAGGTCGTAGGAAGCCACCAACACGTGGTCAGGGTCAAAACCGAGATCCGACCGCTGGGCGTTGCGCAGGCTGCGGGCGAGGAGACCGGCCGAGATCAGTAGGAGCAGCGAAAGGGATATCTGCGCCACCACCAAGGCGTGGGAAAGCCGCGATTTGTGGATTCCGGCCGAGATGCTCCCCGCCTCCTCCTTCAGGACGGCGACGGGCGCCAGGTTGGAGGCGCGCAGTGCCGGCAGGATGCCGAAGATCAAGGCGGTGAGAATGGAGACGATGACGGTTAAGCCGAGCACCGCGTAGTCAGCTCGACTATGGATGGCGAGCGGAATGTTGGTGGGCGGCGGGAAAAAGGCGGCAAACGCCCCCGCCGTCCAGCCCGTGAGCAGCATGGCGATTGCGCCGCCGAGCAGCGCCAGCAGCAGGCTCTCCACCAGAAGCTGTCGCACCAGCCGCCAGCGCCCGGCTCCCATCGACAAGCGCAGCGCCAACTCACGCCGGCGGGCCACGGAGCGAACCAGCAACAGATTGGCGACGTTGGCGCAGCCCAGCAACAGCAGTACCGCCGCCAGCCCCAGCAGCAGCGGCAGCGTTTCGTACATGTAAACATTGGCGCCGAAGGGCGAACGATAGAGGGGGTCGAGCGTGATCTGGTTGGGGCCGCGGTGCGCTTCGGGATACTGTTTGACGATCCGCTGCATTTGCAGGTCCAGTTCCACCTCTGCCTGGCGGCGGGTGACGCCGGGCTTGAGCCTTCCGAGCACGTTGAGCCAGGTGTTGTCACGCTGGCGGAACTCCTCGTTGCCGTAAACCAGGGGAACGAAGATATCCGAGCGGGTTCCCGGGGCGCTCCCGATAAACCCCGGCGGAGCCACCCCGACAATCGTGCAGAGGCGCCCGCTGATCTGAATGGACTTGCCGATGACGGAGGGGTTGGCGCCGAAGTGGCTTTGCCAAAGCGCGTAGCTGATGATGATGGCCGGCGTGCTTCCGGTTTTTTCTTCCTCCGTCAGCGAGAAGCTCCGTCCCAGCATGGGCGGCACGCCGAGCGCCTCAAAGTAATTCGCGGAAACAAACGCGCCTGGAATGCGCTCCGGCATCCCATTGCCGGTGAGGGACACGAAGTCCTGATGGTAAGCCAGGAGGCCGGATACGCTCGCGGTCCTCGAGCGCAGATCCAGGTAGTCGGGATAGGAGAACGGCGGCATCGGATGCTCGCTCCGTTCTCCTCTCATCACCGAGACCAGCTTGCTGGTATCAGCCGCCCCTGGAACCGGGTCCAGCAGCGTGGAGTTGATCCAACTGACGATGGTGCTGTTCGCGCCAATCCCCAGCGCCAGGGTGATCACTGCCATGGCCGTGAAGCCAGGGTTCTTCGCCAACATCCGGAGACCGAAGCGTACATCTTGCAGTAGAGTGCCCATCGCGCTCCCTCACAAGAGGGGTGTGGTCGGATTACCAGCTACCACTCCTTGAGCAAGAGCTGGACCAATCGCAGACGGCCAAATTCGCTCTACAGGAAGGAGTTACAAGACGTGCTGAAACGATTGTAATCTGCGGAGTGGACGGTTTCAGGATTCGACTGTCCATTTTCGCACAGGAGCGGACTCCCTCCGCCAGGAGGAGAATGACCGGCCGGCGCGTTCCTCGGACCATTCCCGGCCCCCGCGCGGGGTTCGTTCCTGGGTCGGGTGACGGCATAGCTGGGTGCGCGGGGTGATTACCACTCTCTCGATCTGCCGCTAGAGGCAGATCAAGCTGAGAGGATCGGAGGGCATCCGGTTTCGCGTGCATCAACCGACGTGAGTCACGATCTTTGATCTACGCCGCCCCCTGAAAGTCCTCGCACGAATGTGCCCTATGACGAGGCCGAAAAGACTCCGACGAACAAACGCGGCGAGCATCGGCTTAATTAACGAACTTGACGAAATTTTCTCGGCGGCGCCATATTGGCGCAAGAGGTGCGGCGATGCGCGAGCCTGTTTTCACCCAGGCGATGTAGATCGGAATCGTCGTGCGCGACCTGGGCACGGATAGCGATCTCGGGGTGATCCTGGAGGTCTTCAGCGGCATGCCAAGCCAGGAACAGAAGCCCGACGAACAGTCACCGATCTGAAAGGACGCAATGACCACGGGGTTCGCAATGATCGAACACAAGGAGCACACCAATATGAAGCCTAAGAACACGATCTGCCTCTGGTTCGACAAGGACGCGCACGAGGCGGCGAGGTTCTACGCCGTCACCTTTCCGGATAGCGAAGTAATTGCTGTCCACGAGGCCCCCGGTGACTATCCGGGCGGCAAAAAGGGCAATGTGCTGACGGTGGAGTTCACCGTTCTAGGCATTCCCTGTCTCGGGCTCAACGGCGGACCGGCGTTCAGACACAGCGAGGCCTTCTCTTTCCAGATCGCGACAGACGATCAGGAAGAGACGGACCGTTACTGGAACGCGATCGTCGGCAATGGCGGCACGGAAAGCCAGTGCGGTTGGTGCAAGGACCGCTGGGGCCTCTCTTGGCAGATCACACCGCGCGCGCTGACCGATGCGCTTGCGGCTGGTGGCGGTGAGGCAAAGCGTGTCTTCGAGGCAATGATGCCGATGAAGAAGATCGATGTCGCCGCCATCGAGGTAGCGCGGCGAGGCTGAAGTGAACGGCGGCACGTCCTTGCTAGTCCTGGATCACCCCTTACACGGAAGTTGGATGGTGCGGTCCAGTTGACCATAAACAGGTTACCCCGAGAGGCGTAACCAGCGAACCTGGGTCCGGTCGGACGGCGCGCGCTATTACACCGTCATCAGAACCGCCACCGTGCGGACGAGGCCTCCGCTGCTGACGATCAGGACGATCGGGTAGGGGGCTGGCGCGCAACAGATCTGCCACTCACGTCGGTTGATTGCACGCGACATCACACCGCTCCGCTGTACGCCACCCGGCCCAGGGCTGTTTCCCCAAGAAACTTCGTCCAGGGAGTGGTAGCGCTATCTCTCCTTGATTTTCAGTACGGAGTATTGTAAATAACTTATGTATGTAAATGAATTGGGTGTAGGTCGAACTATGAGCAAGCCGTCGGATTTGATCCAAGGAACGCTGGACCTGCTGATTCTCAAGACGCTTTCGCTTGAACCGAGGCACGGCTGGGCCATCGCCAAGCGCATCGAGCAGGTGAGCAACGAGGCGCTTCAGATCACCCAAGGAGCGCTCTATCCAGCCCTGCATCGTCTGGAGCATCAGGGCTGGATTCGCGCGAAGTGGCGCACCAGCGAAACCGGCCGGGAGGCGAAATTTTACGAACTCACCCGGGCGGGCCGCGCCCAGCTCGAAAAAGAGCTGGCGCAGTGGGAGCGCCTGTCAAACGCGGTCGGACTGGTGATCCGAACGGTTTAGGAGAGCCCTGGCTTGAACTTCGAACGCTTGTGGAACTCGCTTCGAATGCACATTCGCTCGCTCCTGTTGCGCAGTCGGATGGAGAAGGATCTCGACAAGGAACTGCGGTTCCATCTCGAGCAGCAGATTGAGGAAAACCTGGCTGGCGGCATGACGCCTGATGACGCACGATACGCAGCCGTGCGCCGCCTGGGTGGAGCTGCGCAGATCAAAGAGGAGTGCCGCGATATGCGCCGGACAAGCCACCTTGACAATCTGGTGCAAGACCTTCGCTATGCGGCGCGGACGCTCGTGAAAGCCCCGGGCTTTGCCGCGGTCGTGGTGCTGACACTGGGGCTCGGAATCGGCGCCAACAGTGCCATCTTCAGTGTGATCGACGGCGTGTTGCTGAAGACGCTGCCTTATCCCCAACCGGATCGGATCGTTCGCGTTTTCTTCAGTAGCGACACCTATCCGAAATTCCCCCTGAATCCCTTCGACTTTCGCGACTTTCGGGCACGCAGCCGCTCCTTTGAGGCTTTGGCCGCTTTTACCCGCAGCGACGTTCAGCTCTCCGGGTCGGGCGAGCCCATACGCCTGTCTGCCTTCCGCGTGACCGCCGGCTACTTTGCGGCGCTCGGTATCGCTCCTGCCCTCGGACGCGATTTCGATCGGAACGATGAGTTGCCCGGCAACGGCAGCCTGGTGATCCTGAGCGACCGGGCCTGGCGCACGGAGTTCGGAGCCGCTCCCGACATCGTCGGACGCAAGATCACCCTTGATTCACAGCCCGTCACCGTGGCCGGAGTCATGCCTCGCGGTACGGAACATCCGGGCAACAGTTACCACGCGCTGCCTTATGGCAATTCCGTGGATGCGTGGCTGCCATTCACTTTCGACGGGAACCCCAACCAGCGCGGCTCACACTTCATGGAGGTTATCGGCCGATTGAGAGCCAGCGTCACTCCGGCGCACGCCCAAGCGGAAATGAACACTCTGCTGGCTGAGATTGGACGGGAGCATGGCGGTTATGAGGGCTGGCGCATGCTTGTGGTTCCGCTCTATCGCGAGATCGTGGGACCCGACGAGCGTCTGCTTCTAGTCCTGCTAGGCGCGGTCGGCCTCGTGTTGCTGATTGCGTGCGCCAACATCGCCAACCTGCTGATGGCGAGAGCGACGGCGCGCCAGCGCGAAATCGCGGTGCGAGCCGCTCTGGGAGCGCCTCGGTCGCGACTCGCGAGACAGATGCTGACCGAAAGCCTGCTGATTGCTCTCGTGGGCGGCTCGCTGGGCATCGCCCTGGCCGTGGGTGGCGTGCGGACGCTGATCTCATTGCTGCCCGCAGACTTTCCCCGCGTGGACTCGATCCATGTTAACGGGACCGTGCTCGCGTTTACCTTGCTTATGGCCCTGGTTGCCGGCTTTATTTTCGGCCTCGCGCCCGCCTTGGAGGCTGCCCACGCCGACCCCCAGCAAGGCCTCCGTGAGGGAGCCCGCGGTTCAACGGCTGGGGCTCGTCATCTTCGGCTGCGAAACGTCCTGGTGGTGGCCGAAGTCTGCCTGGCTTCGGTGCTGCTGATTGGCGCAGGGCTGATGTTGCGCAGTTTCGTCAACCTGCTGCGAACGGATCCCGGTTTCCGGCCGGACCACGTCCTGACAGCAGCGCTCACCCTGCCGCCCACTGAGTACAAAACGCCCGCCGCGGCGGCCCGTTTTGAGGACCAGTTGACCACGAACCTCGCCGCGGCGCCGGGCGTCAAGTACGCAGGCCTGGGCACAGACTTGCCTTGGACGGGTTACGACGAGAACACCGGCGGCTTCACGATCGAAGGCAAAACCCCGCCGCCGGGAGAAGGGTTCCAGAGCAGGTATCACGCCGCGACTCCCGATTATTTTCGCGCCTTAGGCATTCCACTCGTTCGCGGGCGGTTCTTCACCAAGGCGGACAATCCGGATGCACCGCAGGTGATGATCATCAATTCCACCATGGCCCGGCTCTACTGGCCGCACCAGGATGCGCTGGGAGCGCGAATCGCCTTCACGGACACCCCCAAAGAGAAAGACTGGAGGACGGTGGTCGGAATCGTAGGCGACGTCAAGGACAGTCCTGCGGCGAGCGGTGCCGAGCCCGCCTTCTGGTGGCCGGCGTTGCAGGTGCCTTTCGTCGTGAATGGCGGCGTGATGTCTCTGGCCATTCGCTCGGACTCCGATGCCGAGCAGTTCGCAAGTGTGCTGCGGCGGGAGGTGCACCGCCTCGGTCCCACCCTGGCGGTGGCCGACCTGCGCCTGATGGACCAGATCACAGATGCCAACGTCGCCACCGCTCGCTTCACTCTCTTTCTGGTGGGTCTGTTTGGGGCGCTAGCTATCGCGCTAGCGGCCATCGGGACTTATGGAGTGATCTCCTACTCGGTCAGCCGCCGCACCCACGAATTCGGGCTGCGCTTGGCGTTGGGTGCGAACCGCTGGCACGTGGTGCGCCTGGTGCTCGGCCAAAGCGCGGTCCTAGCGGCAACCGGCGTCGCGCTCGGGCTTCTTGGTGCCCTGGCTCTGGCCCGCGTGCTGCGGAGCCTGATTTACGAAGTCAGTCCGGCCGATCCCATCACCTTCGCAACGGTCGCACTCCTGGTCCTCGCGGTGGCTGCACTCGCTTGCTACCTGCCGGCGCGGCGGGCGACGGAAGCGGATCCGATAAGCGCTTTGCGAGCAGAGTGAGAAGCGTGAATTATCAGGGTCGAAGGGTTGAGTGCCGACCCGCCGCTACGGAAAACAGGCCTCTGCACCAGAATCGGCGCCTAATATGGGACGGTATAGCTCTACCGGTCATTGTGCGCAATCGAGTTCTGCGCGCGTTTTCATTGAGCAGTTGATGTGTCCTAGGGCGGGAAGTTCATGCGGTGCAGGAAATCATGGAAACGTGCGTCGGAGCGGAGAGGGTCAAAGCGCGGCTCGACTTGGAGGGTACTTAGATCATAGGCGCGATCCTCGTAGGCTTTTTCCAGATAGGCAAAGGCCTTGTCTTTCTCACCTACGGCAGCATAAGCCCAAGCGAAGGCCGTGGCGCGGACATAATGGTGCTTCGATTCCTCACGCAATCTCCCGAGCTCCCAAAGGTAGTATCCACGTATTTCCCCCTTCGCGTAGGCTTGCCCGAGGGCTGCCACTTCGGCCGCGCTCGCCCCGGTAAGTGACAGCTGCTTCTGATAGGCGGCAATCGCTTCTTGGTACGTGCCGTCTGCGACGTAAGTGTTGCCCAGCCACTCGTAGGCCCTGGCAAAGTCGGGAAAGAGTGAGACAGTGTTCAGTAATCGGGGAATTGCATCCTGATAGCGCCGCGCACAGGTGTACCGGTAAGCCAGGCAGCTACTGATGACGGGCGAGAGCGGGTCGAGTTGCTGGGCGCGTTCAAGCTGAGTGATAGCCTCAGCATGCCTCCGCATGGCCGAAAGGTAATCCCCGTACCAGTGCTGTGCTGTGGCGTAATTGGGATTGAGTTCGATGGCGCGCTTGAACTCTTTCTCACACGCCGGCCAGTCCCAATCGTACGCCAGACAAGCGAACGCGAGCGACGTGTGAGCTTCAGCCAACGACTCGTCCAGGTCCAGTGCCTTGTGCGCGGCGGCCTTGCCCCTCGGAATCACCTCTTGCGGCGCCCGGTAGCCCGAGGTGCCGAGCAGGATGTAAGAATCTGCGAGGCCCACGCAAGCCGGCGCATAACCCGGGTCAATCTTCAGGGCGCGCTGGAAATAGTCAATCGCGGTCTCGAAACCGGCTTCGGTGCGCTGATTCCATACGAATCGTCCCAGGAGGTAAAGGCGGTAGGCCTCCGGATTGACGGGGCGGGCGCTGGCCAGGCGCGCCTGCTCCTGCGGCGTCACCTTGATCTGGATCTCGTTCGCGATGGCTCGCGCAACTTCGCCCTGCAAGGTCAGGGCGTCGCGTTGATCGCTTTCGTAGCGTTCCGCCCAAAGGTGCCGGTCGGTCGGGGCGTGCAACAAGTTGGCAGTGATGCGCACGCGGCTCTGTGAGCGCTGGAAGGTGCCTTCCACGATGGCGTCGACGTCTAGTTCGCGCGCGATCTGGGGCAAAGGTGCCGGTCGGTCGGGGCGTGCAACAAGTTGGCAGTGATGCGCACGCGGCTCTGTGAGCGCTGCAAGGTGCCTTCCACGATGGCGTCGACGTCTAGTTCGCGCGCGATCTGGGGCAGCGGTTTCCTGGTGCCCTTGTACCGCATCACGGAGGTCCGTGAGATCACCCGCAGCGCGCCGATTTTGCCGAGGTCAGTGATCAACTCCTCGGTCATGCCGTCGGCGAAGTATTCCTGGGACGTGCATTCGGCCCCCCGAAGTTCTCCCGCATGCATAGGCAAATGCTCTCTGGCTCCGTGCCAGCAGGCGGTCGGGCCACCTTCCGCATCCGCCTTTCGCCGGTGCAGGCGATATCCAGAAACGCAACGCTCGAAGTGAACTGCGCCATCGGCAAAGTGCCTGCGGAACACCAGACGGAAGGGATACGGCTGGCATTCGAGGAAGGCGGTTCGGAATTCGATCAGGAAGTCAGCGGGCGTGCACTGTTTTCTCCTGACGAGGCCTGGAGCCAGTGCTGCGGCGAGGGCGCCCGCTCCGGAGGTCGAGACAAACCCTGCGCCAACTGAGGTCCAGCAGTGACTTGTTTGTTTGGGCGGGGCTGCCGCAGATCGAAGATCTGCGATTCACGCTGCTTGATTGCCCGCGAAATCGCACAGCTCCGCTGTCCGCCATCCGGCCAACGGCCGGCATCAGCACTTCCGAACAAAGGCAATGCTGTGGTTTGACCAACGCGTCAGGATGCCGTCCGATCCTCCCGCACGAATTTGACGGCCCCGTCCCGAGGCCGAAAAGACTCCCGCCCGAGCCCATTCTCGTGGTTCGTGGTGACGCGGAGAGCGCGATGAGTCATTCATACCTGAGCGCCGCCATTGGATCCACTTGGGTGGCGTGGTGGGCTGGAATGTAACAGGCGGTGACCGCGACTGCGATCAAGACGAACCCCGTCGAGAGCAGCGTGAGCGGATCGGTTACGCTGGTTTTGAAAAGCAGGCTTTGCAACGAACGGGTTATCAAAAGCGCCGCGGCGACGCCGCAGCCGAGGCCGGCCAGTGCCAGTTTTCCCCCTTGCCACAAAACCAGACGACGGATTTCGCCGGCACTCGCTCCCAAAGCTGCCCGCACTCCGAACTCCTGCTTGCGCTGACTGACCGAGTAGGCCATGACTCCGTAAAGCCCCACCAGCGTTATCAACAACGCGGCGAGCGAGAAACCTGAAGCCAGCACCGTAGTGAACCGCGGCAACGCGACGGACTCCGCCACGTAATCCGCCATTGTTGCAATCCTCGTTACGGGTTGGTCCCGGTCCACGCCCCAGATCTGCATTTGGATCGCGTTAGCGAGTTCCTCCGCCTTGCTTGACGTGTGCACGACCAGCGTCATCCAGTTCAACCAGTCCTGGTTTTTCTGCAGGTAGGGCAGGTAGAGCGCCGGCACCTCCTCGGCGTCCAGTCCGATCTGGTGCACGTCATTAACGACACCCACTACCGAAAACCATCGCGGATCCCCCGCGAGCCGTAAGCGTGTGCCCAGCCTCAAACCGCCGGGCCACAGCCGACGCACCATAGCATGATTCACTACTGCCACCGGTAGCGAGTTGGCGTTGTCCCTTTCACCGATAAGGCGTCCGCGGAGCACGCCGATCTTCATCGCGGCGAAATAGTCGGGCGTGATCCACCGGACACCAACTTTTTCCAGCTCATCTCCCGCTTGCGGACTCTGCCCTTCCTGCGCAACGGGGAACGTCATCGTGTTACCCCGCATCGGCAGGTCAGAGACCGCGCCGGCATGTTCAACCCCCGCCAACCCCCGAATCCGCTGCAGAACCTCCTGCGCAAACTGAATTTGCCTTTGTGAGTTGGGATAACGCGAGCGTGGCAGGCTCAGGTCCAGCGCCAGCGTGTTCCGGGTCTCAAATCCGGGATCCACGGACAGCAGTTTTATCAAGCTGCGACTCAGGAGGCCCGCGCCCATGAGCAGCACGTAGGAAACTGCAATCTGCGCTGCCACCAGTGTCCGGCGTGCGCGTGGATACCCCGTCGCTGACCTGCGGCCGGATTTCAACCAATGGTGCAAGTTGACGTTCGCCGCTTGCAGGGCGGGGACCAGACCACACAATGCGGTCGACCCCGCCGTCAGCAGGAAAGCAAAGCCGAGCACCACAGGATCCATTTTCAATTCCGGCGCGCTGGGTACAGCCTGTGCAAACGCACCGTTTGCGGTCATCAGAATCCAATGTGCCAGCAGGATCCCGCCGCCTCCGCCCGCAATCCCCAGCAGGAAAGACTCGGTCATCAACTGACGTGCGACGCGGGCGCGCGTGGCACCGATGGCGGCGCGCACCGCGATCTCACGCTTTGTCTCCAGGGCTCGCGCCAGCAGCAGGCTCGCCACATTGGTACAAGCGGCCAGCAGAAGGAGTGCAACCGCCCCCAACATCAGCCAGAGCCGCGGACGAAGGTTTCCAACCTGCTGTTCGCGCAGCGGCACCAGACTGATGCCCCACCCTGCTTGGGTTCGGGGGTTGTTCTGTTCAATTCGGCGAGCGATGACGTCCATGGCCCCCTGCGCTTGCCGAACGCCGATCCCGTCCCTAAGGCGTCCTAGTGCCTGCAGCCAGCCGCCCTCGCGATTGGCGCGGTTCGCAGGGCTGAGGGCCAATGGTATCCACAGCTCAATTCCGTCTGAGGGAAATGAAAAGCCGGGAGGCATGACACCGACAATGAGCGTTTTCGTGCCGTCGATCGTGATTGTCTGTTGCGCAAGGCGCGTCCCCGCACCGAACAACCTCCTCCATAGCGCGTCGCTCGCTACGGCCACGGCGGCTCTCGCAGGGTCATCTTCCCCTGCCACGAACGTTCGACCCTGCGCCGGTTTGACGCCGAGGACGGAAAAAAATCTGGGCGTGACCAGGACGCCGTTGAGTCGCTCAGGTGACCCTGCCCCGCTCAGGTTTAGTGGCCAGGGAGCAAAAGCTGTAAGAGCGGCGAAACTCCCTTGGCTCTGCTTTTGCCAGTCGTAGAAATTCGCCGCAGACACATACCCGCGCGGAACGTTAGCCTGAAGGTTTCTCTGCCATAAAGTGACCAACTGATTCCCTTCCGGATAGGGCAGGGGCCGCAAGAGCAACGCGTCCATTACCCCGAAGATCGCCGTGACGGAGCCAATCCCAAGGGCAAGAGTCAGTATTCCCGTAACCGTGAAGCCGGGATTGCGGCGCAACTGGCGCAGGCCGTAACGAACGTCCTGGAGAAATGTGTCGATGAACGGCAGGCCGAGGCGCTCGCGGCAGATTTCTTTGGTCTGCTCGAGCCCGCCAAGCTTGATCAGTGCCTTGCGGCGAGCTTCTTCCCGGCTCATCCCGCGGCGGAGGTTGTCTTCAACGTGGAACTGGAGGTGGCTTTCCAGTTCCTCCACAAATTCGCGTTCACGCCGTCGCTTCCCGAACATCCCGGCAAAACGCATCAACCAGGCTCGCAGCATTCTCATAACGACCCCCTGAGAGGATGAACCAGTCGTCAGCTCATCCAAAATCCGTTGGCAAGTTACCCTTCATCGGCTGCCGGGTTCGAGAACTTCGACATGATGGCGTTGGCTTGTTTCCACCTTGCGGGCCTCTTGCTGAACTTGTCGCCGGCGCGCGCGTGTGAGCCGGCAGTCCTTGGCCCTGGGGTTGTTCTCGGACGCGCCCCGTTCCGACGCGATGTAGCCGTCCAGCTCCAGCTTCAGCAGCCCGGATAGAACGTGCCACGATTAAGCGAAAGAAAATGGCCCCGGGTCTTCATTTCATCAACGCCTGAGCGGCCTGCTAAACATCCCTTTCGCCCCCCCCTGTGTTCTCCTATGGGTAACCCATATAACACGCTTCCTATGGGAAAGCAATAAAGAAATTCTGATTTCCTGAGGTGAGCCGCAGGGGCCTCACTGGCCCTTTGCGGGTCCCGCGTCGGGATTCCGCTTGATGAGTCGGTCTTTCGGACAGTGGCAGATTATGTCCTGCCGAATGCCGCACAGTTTACCGATCCTCCGCCAACTCCCGACCGGCCGGCTATTCGGGACGAATGGGGGTTCCACTTGGATGTATCGTCGCAAACCGGAAGGTGGCTGGTCACTTCCGACTGCCCGAAGCCTAGTTGCCGAATTGGCTCCGCTTGGTCGCGACGGATTTACCGATGGGCCACCATGATAGGCTGGGTGCGGCTACTGTACCGTCAGCAAAACCGTCACTCTGCGGGCCAGGCCTTCGCTGCGGGCCATCAGGACGATCGGAAAGGAGGCGGCGCAGATCGAAGATCTGGATAGCGTCGGGATAAACCGGCGTGGAGTCGCGAATGAAAGAGTCGTACAGGGAAGGAGTAGCCAACCACCACGACCCCGAGCCATGCGAGGGCGGTCGCGAGGCCGCACTTGAAGCGTTGGACAGGGGCATCCGCAGGCAGGCTATTGAGCTCTGATATTAAACTGCACGTCATAAGTAATTGCGCATTATCAGCATCTGTGGTTTCATGTAGAGATGAGACCACTGCAAATTGCTGATGCCAAGGCGATCATTTTGGGACTGCAAGACGAGATTCGCCGTTCGGAAGAATCGCGTTATGATCACCGCCTGCATGGGGTGCTGTTGGTGGCGCAAGGCATGACCTGTCCGGAGGTCTGCCGACTGTTGGGAGACGCCCC